>Ga0310691_10000028_pt1 | contig 277181 bp, 251 predicted proteins | sample 176DNAGHGlowgp2_FD_203887 | JGI IMG/M metagenome (GOLD analysis project Ga0310691, IMG submission 203887) | Sheep rumen microbial communities from Palmerston North, Manawatu-Wanganui, New Zealand - 1766 DNA GHGlow gp2 (v2) (version 2) | ecosystem: Host-associated > Mammals > Digestive system...
CCTAATATGCAAAAGCCTGTAATCATTGTTTTTCCTCCTTTCAATTAAGTTTAGTTAATGTTGTCATCAGCATTACTGCTGCGCCTATTGCTGCTTTTTTCTTAGTTGTGTTTTTATCGTGAACTCTCCTTTTGTTTCCGGTTCGTTTTCCTTCCTGTGATTTTATTATATCACAGTGCCTCTTACAAACTACTTACAGATCTTTGTGTTTTTCAAAAAAATTTTTGAGCTGTATTTTCGCCTGTATTTCCGGGGTTTTCCCTTTCTGTGATTTAAGTATATCACAGTGCCTCTTACAAACTACTTACAGATCTTTGTGTTTTTCAAAAATTATTTTGAGCTGTGTTTTCGCCTGTATTTCCGGGGTTTTCCCTTGCTGTGATTTAAGTATATCATACTGCCTCTTACAAACTACTAACAAGATTTCAAAGAAAAATAATTATTAATAAAATAATATAAAAGGGGCTTTTGCATGAACGCGCAACAGCCCCTCTCTGCTTACCGCCTCACTGCGCCATTCCAATGTCGATGTGGTGGCTTTCATCTTCCTCTATCATGTTGGTGAGGATATTCGCCGCCTCTGCATCGGCATCTGAAAGGTAGTGAAGATATTTCTGCGTAGTCTCGATCTCGGAGTGTCCGAGCCTTGCCTGCACCTGTCTTATGTTGACGCCGCCATAGAGAAGAAGCGTTGCTGATGTGTGGCGCAGGCTGTGTAGCTTGCGGTGCTTGAGTCCGTGTCTCTTGAGGAACTGTCTGAACTGCTTGGTTGGCGTCTGTGGGTTCATGATCTCGCCGTTCCATTGTGTGAACAGCCATTCGTATCCCGCCCATTTCGTGCCCAGCAAATGCCGTTCCTGCGCCCTTTGTGCTTTCAGCATCTTCACAAGCTCGATGCAATGTTTGCTGACCGTTACCGTCAGCACTTCATAATCCTTCGGCGGCTTGATCTGTATCGGTTGACCCGATACTTTTATCGCCGCTCTCGAAATTGTCAGCCGACCGTTATCAAAATCGAAATCGCTGAACTTGAGCGCTGCCATTTCTCCGCGCCCTGCACCTGTGATGATCGCAAGCTGAATGTATGTTTGGAACGGCAGGTCTTCCTCTGTCAGACAGTTCAGCATTTCTGCGGCTTCGTCTTTCGTAAAGATCTCGATCTTTGGATTGACAACACGGGGGATAGTGAGTTTGTCGCCCTTTGCAGGGTTTGTCGCTATCAGTTCCAGCTTGTATGCCGCATTGAAAATGCTTTGCAGCACAGTCAGGTAACGCCTCACTGTGCTTGGCGAGAGCTTGTCCGTATTGTTGGTGGCTGATGCGTGTTCGGGATCCAGCTCCATAAGGTGATTGATAAAGCCCTGAACATGAGCCGTCTTGATATCCTGCAGTCTCTTGTTTCCAAAGTACGGTATAAGCAGCCGGTCGATTATCCTATCATAGAACTATATTGATCTTTCTCTTTCGCAGGATATTTATATGACAAACTTCAATGACCCGGCTGACTGTATGTCCGGATATACCGGAACTTGGTGAAAACAGCCTTCAAATGCGATATATATGACGAATCTCAACAGATAAATACAGTTATCAGAACCGGTCTGTGCTTCAAAGCGCAAGCCGGTTTTTTATCCCCGGAAAAATTTTTCGGTTTTTTGAAAAAACACAGGTCCCTGCAAGGAAAATGCAAGGGTCGGTATGTTATTATACAGACACAGCAAAGGAAATAACAAATCTATAAAAGGAGGTGAAACGAATGATCTATTTCTCGGTGCTTGTGCCGGTGCAGCACTTATCGGAGCGATAGTTTATGCTATCAGCAGTATCTGAGCATATAAAAATGCAATTGATAAGGAAGGAGCGATAGTAAATGATCAGCTTTTGCATTCTTGGAATCGGACTGTTCGGAAGCGCAGCAGCAGCTCTCATCTACGGTATACTTTCATAAGCTGCGAAATCCCGCAGAGATGAACCGTAACAGCAATCCAAAGAAAGGAAAGAACATTATGAACAATACAGGAAACAGATCAAAGGGAAAGATCAGGCGGGCAGCCGTTTCCGCTGTGGCAGGAGTAATGATAATGACAACTGCCGCCGGCTTCAACGCTTATGCCTGCTGCAATGAACACACGGGCTCAGATATCGGTATCAACTACAACGGCTTCCCTATTATTCACAGCTTTGATGCCAACAATATTGAATTCCGGTATCGAAAGGAGAATTGATCATGTTTGGTATATTTGCACTCGCAGCAGAAGCTATTGGTGGGATACTGGCAGGAGAGCTTACCGCAATAGGTATCATAGCAGCCACGTCATGAGCAGCAGCCGATCGGAACAGGACAACGTTTATTATGGCAGTCCGTATGAATATGAAAATGAATAGAAAACATAGTGAAAGCTTACAGCGAAAATGGGCACTCTCACCGTTCGTAGAGAGTGCCCGTTTTTGCGTATCTTTGCCCACATCTTTTCAGTCAGGCACTTACGCTGCCGATCATCAGAACAGCTCCGCCGGCAATTGACACAGAAACAAAAAAATGCTATAATCTTTTCAAATCATACAGATGCGGGGAGGTATTGCCGTGAAAAGAAAAATCGCTGTAAGGGCTGCGGGTATACTGCTTGCCGGGATCATGACAGTCAGCACTGCTGCACTGCCGGCGCGGTCATCCGCCTTTGTGAGTGTGTGTGCAGGCGCTGATGTGACCAAGCCTGTATTGAGGACCGTCTGGAAAACGGGTATCAATGCACTGTCAGGAGCATTCCCGATGTTAAGGCAACACCGCACGACCTGCGGCTAACGCCTCTGCACATCATCTGCTTGCCAGCTTTCCGTCATATTACCCAAATTCTCCTTGACTTGCGTCAGCAAGCCTGCGTCGAATTTAGGCAATCTGACGAAAATCTGGACGGCGCATCTGATGCACAGGGGTCGTGCGGTGTTGCCTTAAAGATGCTCGACCCTCTGGCAGATGTGCTGTTTGATACCACAGCAGATGCCCTCAGCACAATAAATGAAAACATCGTTCAGCTGCGGGATGAGATGAACGAAAGGATCGACGAGCTTGAAAGCCGGCTTGACTACAGCACAAAGCAGATACTCAACAAGATCAAAAATCAGACGTTCATAAGCGGTATGGGTACTGAGCTTGATAAGCTGCACACCTCAGTAACAGGCATTGCCGGACAGATAGAGGTGCTCAAAAAGGATACCTCTATGTCCGAGGAGGAGCGGGCAATAAATATTGCCGCACAGATCGGCAGCAACACCGAATGGAACAGGGACGGCTCCCTCGTGTTCAGGATAAAGACGCTCGGGAACGTTCTGGCCGGCAGGAGCTTTGCTGATATGGAGGGCAGGGACTTTTATCAGATCGTCACCGACAATGCCGCTTCGGACGTTATGTTCAGCGGCGAGGCCTATGATGCCGCATCGCCCTATATCGACCGGGTGATGTACGAGTATATGCTGGCCTATACCGTGCTTGCCGACTGCTTAGGGGCGGCAGACACTGTTTCAAGGCTTACAGACGAGCAGGTGGAGGCGCTCCCGGCAAGGGCAAAAAACGCCTATTTCAATACAGTATCGGCCGCAAGCCTTGTTGAGAACGAGCTGAACAGCATGACCGATCAGATACTGAACGCTCAGGACCCTGACAGCATCGCCAGCCGCTACTGCGTTTTCAGATACCGGAAGGAGCATGACAGAAACGTTTTCGTGAACAAGGGAACAGCAAATATTCCGATAGCCGGCAGCTTGAAGGAATACAAGGCTCAAAGATCATACTCTTACGATTTCAGCACCTGCGACCAGCTGCTTTCGTCAGGCAAAAGCGAGGTGCAGTCTGACCTCGATTCCAGTGCGATAAATGCAGATACAATAAAAGAGCTGCTTTCATACAGCCGCAGCAGATATCCCGGCATCACCTTTGCTGAGTTCCTTGATACAGTGAGCATCAGTGTCCCCAAGGGTGCTGAGCAATATATACCGGTCGCCGCAAAGACTTGGGTAAACGATATCATAGAAAGCCGCAAGCGCACAGTATATATCGGCTTCAACGGCTTTGACCCGTTTTCAGTCTCACCGTCCGAGACCGATGTCAGCTTTTACCGCTGGTTCCGGTCAGGCTCATCGAATTTTACGTTCTTTCCCCAGAACAGCAGAATGCTCGTGTTCGGCAGGGCGGAAAACGCGGAATTCCCGGATACTGCGGAGAAGATCATAGAGGAGGCTCCCGAATACGGCATCGCTGTCAGGATCGCTCCGAAGGGCAGGCTGCCTGAGCTGGCTGTGGGGTCAGTTCCCGTATTCCTCGATGATCTGTTCAGCATCACTGTCACAGATCACACGGGCAGGAGCCTCTCCGAGAGCAATTGCTCGTGGGATGTTATGGAGCTGCCCGGCAGCGGCGTGACCTTGGATTATAACGGCAGGCTTTTATTTTACCAGATCAGGCTGTTTTCACGTCAGAGCAATATACAGGACCGGAACGGGAAAGGCCGTCTATTCCGGCTGGGCCAGTCTCAGAGTGCAGTACCACGGCAGCGATGCCGACGAGATCGACTTTACCGATCCCCCGCAGGCCGAGGCCGATGAGAACACGGTTTTTGTCATCAGGAGCAGCTACACAGGTCTTGTAGGAGCCGAGCCTGACTGTATTGAAAAGCCCTCAGAGCCGGAGCCGGTCGGCATATCCGAATTCCCCGAGGAACACCCTGCTCACAGGCGGCTTATGGTCGATGCGTATGACGGGACAGGCAAGCAGATAAACGCTGCCTACATCTGGGAGGCTGATGGATCCGAGGGGATAAAGCTCGCCCCGGATGGCACAGTGAGCTTCACCGGAGCAGGCGCTTACAGAGTCCGTGTCAGGAGCGGTGAATTCGTATCTGACTGGTTCTGGATAGATGCAGTGACCGAATCGGAGGAATATTCCACAGTCTCCTTCCTTGACGATGACGGCTCGGTGATAAAAAATATATGCCTTCCCTGGGGTACTGCCCTTGAACCTCCAGCAGTTCCCGAAAGAGATGGCTATACCTTCGCTGGCTGGTCGCCCGCTCTTCCGGACAGAGTACCCGCCGATGATCTGTCATTAACAGCGGTCTGGGTCAAGGCTCAGGCACCCGCAGATAAGGACACCGACGGAAAGAGCCGTAACCCCGCAACCGGCAATTCGGCAGCGGCAGCCGCAGCCGCAGCAGCTATCATCGGTGCAGCCGCTGCGGTCAGAAGGAGAAGCCCCCGCAAGCATTGAGGCAACACCGCACGACCCCTGTGCATCAGATGCGCCGTCCAGATTTTCGTCAGATTGCCTAAATTCGACGCAGGCTTGCTGACGCAAGTCAAGGAGAATTTGGGTAATATGACGGAAAGCTGGCAAGCAGATGATGTGCAGAGGCGTTAGCCGCGGGTCGTGCGGTGTTGCCTTAAATAATGAATATATGGCTATTGGTCCGGTACGCTCTGCGGTCACGCTGTTATCAACAATGTCCGTTGGGGTACTTCCGAAACCTACTGGTATTGCTTTGACGGCATACCTGAAAAACAGTGCTGTCGCTATCGGCACTGTCGGCGGAAGTCCCCGTAAGCTCAAAGATCGTGATCGCTTTGAGGAGGGGCTGAAAGAGTTAGTAAAACGGCTTCACCCTCATACGATCATCTTATACGGCTCGGATAATTACCCCTGTTTCAAGGAACTGGAAAAGCAGGGCATTAAGATTCTTGCCTATCCCAGCAAGACAAGCAAGGTGTTTGCGGGGAGGGCTAAGTAATGAGTAAATGTAGTTCGCATCTTTTTTCAGGAACAAATGGCGCTGGCAGGGCTTTACATGATATTGCCCACCGCAGGACGGAGGACATACAAAGCTGAGGGTGCTTGATTGTGGGTATGCGGAATAATAAACGGATAGCCGTCTGATGAGGACGGTCTATCCGTGTTTGACTTCCATTCCTGGTTTTATTATTTATATTCTACCAGATTTTTGGGCGTTTGTCGACTGCTCTTTTAGTATAACACTTCATATTAATACATTTTACACAAATAAAAATACAGAAAGGAGAACAGTCCTATGTTGAAATTAGCCATATGTGATGACAACAGCATCTTTGTCAAGGAATTCAAAAGACTTGTTGAAGCTGCCTTTTTAAAGCATGATCTGGCCGTAAATATTTCAGACTATTCTTCCGGTTCTTTAATGCTTGATCATCATCGCCAAAAACAATTTGATGTTATTTTCCTTGATATAGATATGCCCAGAATCAATGGGTTTGATATTGCATCTGCATTAAAAGAATTCAGTAACGATACATTATTTGTTTTTGTAACTAATCACAATGAACTTGTATATGATAGCTTTGCATTTCAGCCACTAAACTTTATTACTAAAGGAAATAAAGATATAATGCTGCAGCGCCTTAATACGGTAGTAATACAAATAAAAGAACATATGCTGCAGCAAAAAGCAATTATTCTTGAAAATGATCATATCGGGAAGAAAGCAGTAAGTATTTCTGATGTAAAATACATTGAAAGCAGCCGGCACAATGTTATCTATTATATAAAGAACTATCCTGAGCCGATAGAAGTCCCTGGAAGTATTTCAGCTCTTGAAAATGAGTATTCCGAACTTGGATTTGTTCGGATACATAAAAGGTATCTTGTTAATATGAGACATTTGTTCAATGTGAATATCTCTAAAGAATATGTTGAATTCAAGGACCATACAAGACTTCCTGCAAGCAGAAATTACAAGCATAAAGCTGATGAGGAATTTACATTGTATCTGAGGAAAAAATCATGAAAGATGTTATTTGGACGGCATTTGAATTGCTGATTAATGTATATCAGGGCTTTCTGCTTTCATATTTTGTGGGTGCTTTTCTTTCATTTAAACCTTCGGTTAATAAAAAACTGTATTATTTCTCTTGCGGAGGCTTGCAAGCAGTTTTGATAACCATACTTAACAATATTACAGTATATGAAGGAGTAGCTGGAGCTTTATATGCAGCTGAGTTGTTTACTTTTGCGCTTTTTATGCTTCAAGGAAATGTTATAAAGAAACTGTTTGCTTGTGTTTTACCTCTTTGTACTGTGTTTGAAGTTAAGGTTGGAACAATAAACATTTTTGCTTCAATAAACCGTATGACTATTCCGGAGATAATAGTAACTAACAAAGGAGTAACAAGAATTGTTTTGCTCCTGACAATTCAAACACTGATCTTCTTTATACTGCGAATACTTTTAAAACTGTTTAAAACAGATAATAACAGGCTTGGATTATATGACTGGGGAATAATCATATCGGTAATGACAATTTCGATGATCCAAGCCGGGATTATTCATTATCTCGCGAAATATATCGGCAATGATGCATCGCGGATATTGATCAATATATCAATTGTGATGCTTTTGGCATTTAACACCTTGATATATCACATGATCAATTCTATCAGGAAGAAGAACGATCTTGAAAAGAAATTAGAAATTGTTACGATGCAGGAGCACTATCAGAAACAATTTATTGAGAACGCAAATTTGCAATATGATTCGATCAAAAAGATAAGACACGATTTAAAAAACAATTATTCTGCGATAAGCGAATTATTAAAGAGGGGTGATATTAAAACTGCAATTTCACTTACTAATCAGAATATTGATCAACTTCAACAGTCAGAAACATATCTCAATACAAGCAACGGTGTTGTCAATGCCGTGGTCAATTCAAAGCTGAATGCTGCATCCGCTTTTGGAATAAATGTATCATGCTTTTCTGTCTATGAAATAGCCGGAATTGATGATATTGATCTTTGCAACCTTCTCAGCAATGCTTTGGACAATGCCGTAACAGCTTGTATGGAAACAGAAGATGATACTCCAAAGCATATCTTTTTAAGCATAACTTCTGAAGAAGATTCTTACAGTTTTATGATCAAGAATTCTATACGGTCATCGGTAATCCAATCAAATCCTGAGTTAAAGACAACAAGAGAAAAGAAACAGCAGCACGGCTTTGGAATAAAGATTATTAAAGAAATAGCAGAAAAGTACAACGGCAGATGCGATTATTATGAACAAAACAATACATTCTGTCTGCATATTATACTACGGAGAATAAGCAACAGCTCGGTCTAACCGGGCTGTTTTTGTATTTGGTGCAACAAACCTGCACCTGGGGCAAAATCTCTTGACAGGAAAATCTATTATTTATATAATAAACATGAAAGAAGGTGTTCATATGAGAAGGATTGCAGAAATAATAGTGAAATTTATGATAAGACAAAATGCAATTTCTTCAGAGCTCGATTATGTTGAATTTTCAGGAAGGAGTGAAGTTAGATGAAATCAATTCGCATAAATACTATTATATTATGTTCGTTTCTGTTTATGATATTTGTTCTTTCAAGCTGCTCAAATAATGATAATCTAAAGGAAATAAGTGAAATAAGTGAAGAAATGAAAAGCTACAAATTCACTGATACAGAAAACCTGCATTTTGAGTGTGCACCGATACTCCAAAAACTCGATAAGATCTATACTTTCACAAGTAAATCACCCTCGGAGTTTAATGATGACGCTGAAAGAGAAGAGGCGATACAAAGGGTCGTTAAATATTCCGAGAAATTCTGCGGTCAGAAGATCGACAAAACACAGGTCGTTGCTGACGGAAGTTCATATTTGTATGAGGAACCCGATCAGCTGCAAATAACGGTCTCCGCCAATAAGAGTTTTTCTATTGCGACCCGTTCGTATTTTGGCCTTCTGAGAAAGAATTCCGAGCTTGGGATAAATGTGAACGGAACAGACCAGAGCACCCATATCATATTTAATGGTAAGGACGAATCGGGAAAAACATATATCATCGATGGGAAGGACATCAATGTAAAAACTGCTGCGGAATATGCACAGAAATGGGTAAAAGATAATTTATCGGATATGTTTGATCCCGTCGAAGACGGGGTTGAAATCTCTGATTCTATTGCTGTAAAAAGCTCTGACGGCAAATACTATTCTTTTCACGTTCGCATTGCATCTACCGTCAGCGGAGTGAGGATCAACGAAAACGGTTTTGTTGATCCCGATCCGAATCCGTCAGTAACAACAAACTTCATTCGCCCTACATATATTGATGTCGAAATGTCCGATGAAAAAACAATTCTTTGCACAACAGGTATGTTTCGAACTGTTAAGACCGATAAAAACGAGATCACAATGATTCTGCCTTTATCGGAAGCTGTAAAAAAAGCAGCAGAAGGGCTTGCACCGAACTTAGAGTTCAATGTTAAGGACGTGCGTTTAAAATACTGTGTGCATTCCACGAACAAAACAAACAAAGGTCCAAATGAGTATCGTCCGATGTGGTGCTTTTTACTTGAAGTAACAGAAGGCAACAGTTTTTATTCAGTAGTTACAAAGGATCTGTTTGTTGATGCAATTGACGGAACAATATATCTGAGTGACTCCAAGCAAATGACGTGTGAGATCTGCAATGAATAGATACTATAATAGTTAATGAAAATCAAGATGCAAACTTGAAACTCATGGCATACCCGTCTGGGAAATACTCCTCTATGCGCCTGATCAGCATCAGGATTATGCCTTCGTTATCGACGCGCTTTCTGGTAAATGTTCTTTGATCAAATCAAAAATTCTATAAAGAATAATTGAAGAAGCATTTTACGGAATGCAGGTTTGATCCCGATGTTCCTATATCGATCCAAGAGGGCAAAGTCGTAATAATCAACAAACGCTTTCCTCTATATTTGTGCACCCATACAAATTTTCAAATTATGTGAGTGGTTTTAAAAAAAACGTCGTATTTATGGGTAGAAGTAAACTAACGAAAACAAGGAGGAATGTCTTATGAAAATGTTAAATAAATTTTGGCAGCGGGCGCTGCTCTTATGATGGCGGTATCTTTGTCTCTTGCTGCAACAGCATCATCAGTTGAAAGAGGAGAATAAACATGAAGAAAACAGCTATTCTGACTGCACTTGCCGCCATAACGATACTGACCTCCTGCACAGATGTGCCGGAAAATGTACGCGACAAAAGTCGTGTGAAGCAAGATACACCTGCCGTGATGGGCGATGCTAAGGATTATGTATTTGACAGGATCTCCATTTTAAAAGTAAACGCGGATGCAGAAGCGGCCATAAATAAAAACTACTCCCAATTTGAATTCACATCGGGGGTCTCCGTCAGCGTGCCAGAGATTATTTGCCTCTATGATTTCAAACAGGTTGAGAACTATAACAGCGATCCCGGCGCAGTTATGGAGCATTTCTTTGACCGTGAAATTGTCAATTCCCAGGAATTCTTGATCAACGATGGAGCCGGGCTGGACATGCAAAACTATGCAAGTTTTCTGCAGGAGGGGCAGTTATACGGTGCTGTGGGGGGCAACGGCTTCATTTCGTTTTTGAAGCCTTCCGCATTTGCAAATTCATTTGCACCCGGAAAAAAGCTGAAGATCTATGACCTCCTGTCCGGCGGAGATATTTCAGACAGCTATCAGCTAGCCGACAAAACCGTTACAGTGCAGGAGGCTGCACAAACCGCTCTTGCATGGGTGGAGGAAAACTATGCTCCTTTGGAGCCGGACTACAAATTCAGGATAACGACGGTCATTGCCCGTGAGACAGAGACGGGGGAGACCAAGCTTGACATATACGCTGAAAAACTGCTGGACGGTGTCCCTCTCAACAGCCTATGCTTTGATAAGGATCCGGAGACCCACCGTGTCATCGGCACCACGAGCACGTTATATATGCAGATGTTTCGCTCCGACGAAATCGGTTCCCTCACCAACGGCACGGGAATGATAATTCCTGAAAAGGGAGAGCAGATTTCGGAGATAATCCCCCTGTCAGAGGTAATGAGCTTCATTGAGGCGAAGTTCACCGACTTTAACAGCAAGGAAATAATCAGTGGCGTAAAACTGATTTACTCTATGCAGCCTATATACACCAAGGATGATCCGAACAGCGATTTTTTGCAGGTCTACTATGACGAAGGAATAGAGTTTAAAGGAAATCTTATATGGCAGCTTGCGTTAGATTTCCCGGAGGATATGCTCGAAAAAAACCCCGCACTTGCGGAATCAGGAAACATTAAGAAATATATTCAGGTGGATGCACTGACCGGAGAGATGCACTTTGAGTTTGAGCTCAACGCTTTGATACAGTAGAGAGGCGGCAATGTGAGATATTGTGTACTGCTGATTGCCACAGCTCTGATGCTGCCTTTATTCTTTATTGCTTTCTGAAATCATAGTATAAGGAGAAGGATATGTTTACCAAATTCAAATGTGTGCTCTTAGCGTTATTAGTTCTCTTTTCTTTGGCCGGGTGCTCTCAAAGCATCAGCGTTGAAACAAAACCATATGATGAGGTAAAGAAGGAGACAGAAAGCTATTCTTTCAAGGGGAATGATCAAATCAAATTTAATTGTGCTCCGGGGGAGATCAAAGCAGATGAAGTCTATATTCTTACCATGAACAAGACTCTTAAAACAATGGCCACCCAGCAGGACGGGCAAAAAATGAAAAACACTCTGATCAAACTGTTTGATATCCCAGAAGAAGAGCAGGATGATATTGAAATAAAGCTCAGAGAAGGCGGAGACGCTTTTGTGTCTTACAAAGACGACTTCCTGTATGGCTCGATCTACCCGAATTGCTCAACTTTTGTGATAAATCATATAGAGAATATGAAAGCGGTACCCGACTATAACATCTATACAACAGAATACAGCACATATAGCTACTCTCGCGGAGATTATCCCAAGGAAGAGCTTAATATGGCAGACGGCTCTTCGCTTCGGATAGATAAGGCTATCTCCGATGCGGATAAATATATCGGTATCCTTTCCGATGCAAATATGTTTGATGACGGAGAAACGGTAAAGCTCTCGCGTATCGCGGTAAACAAGACCGAAAACGGCTCGGTGCTCATACTGCATTATAATCAGGTGCGCTACGGCCTTGAGGTCGATGACGGAGGTGCTATAAACGGTGAAGAAAATGTGGATATGATGCGCGATCCGTTCTTCGAGGTGGTCTTTGTCGGAGATGATAAGCCAGGTCAGCTCAGAAACTCTTTTTCGGACGGAGTCATGAAGAAGGATAAGGTAGAAGAGTTGTTAGGGATAGCTGAGGCTGAAAAAGTTATGATCGCATCACTTGCCGAGGAAATGAAAGCCACGGTGCTGGAATGTGCGCTGAGATACTGCTGTATCCAAAGAACTGATACGGAAAACCACATATACCGTCCTATGTGGTGCTTTGTAATTACAGAATACAAAGAAGGGGCATCGGCATTTGTTCCTTTTCCTCGCGTGACGGTCTACGTTGACGCTGTCAGCGGTGACACATATTACTGTGATTCAAGTAAATTCTTATTGGAAAAAAGCTCTACAGAAAAATAAGTATTGCTCCGCAGAAAAGAGTGATGATATGAAATTCCTTCACACCCTCCGCCAGGACTTGAACAAAACCATCATCAACGCCGGTTTCATCGGAGCCACGCTGATGACCTGCCTGCTGGCGTTCACCGGCTCGGCCTACCGCGACGAGTCCAACGACAAGAGCTACTCGATACTTGAAGCCTTCTTTTCCTTTGACCGCAGGTTCATCGAATCGAGAGAGGATTTTTCCTCCTTCCGACTGTTCGGAAACGGCCTCGGCGGGTACATAACGATGTTCATCCCGATCATCGTGGCGTTCCCCTTTATGGTGTCCTTTTGTGCCGAGCGCAACAACGGACTGATGAGGTTCACTATCACCCGCACCGGCAAGCTCAGATATTATCTGTCCAAATTTTCGGCCTCATTTCTCGGCGGAGGGCTTGCGGTCATGCTTGGTATGGCGATATTCGGGATCATCCTGCGGTTCTCATTCCCGCCGATCTCCAGCTATAACATCGACCCCGAGCAGCTGAAATGGACGCTCCCTCACGGCGAGTTTCAGGCGGTAGTAAGAGTGCTGCTGTCGGCATTTCTCTACGGTGCTTTCTCGACGCTGCCGGCGTTCTTCCTGTCGTCCTTCTGCAAGAACCCGTATATCATAACCTGCCTGCCCTTTATGCTGGTCTATGTCTGGCAGACTGCGATCAATAAGATACAGGCCAAGATGTTTGAGAACATAATGAGCGGCGGCTTTGACCAAAACCTTATGGACAAGCTCGCGGCCTTCAATCCGAGCTCGCCGCGGTATATCGTCAATGCGTTCTTTGACGATATGACTCAAACGGTGAAATATTCTCTGATCTTCAACGGCATCTATCTTGCGGTGCTGCTGGCAGGGTTCATTCTGATAATGAATCTCCGCACCGATAAAGGCAATTAGGGGGGCGGCTGAAATGAAAAACATAAATCTGAAACAAGCCTTCTCCTGTGCCCGGACGGAGTACATCAAGTGGGTATGCGATGCGAGAATGATAATCCTCGGAGTGCTTGTCATTTTTATCTATACATTTGCAATTGAACCCCTGCTCAAAAACGCAAACGAAATGGGCGAGCCGCTGAACATCCTCGAGCCGTTCATAGCCATTGCAAATTCTGGAATGATACTGCTGATAATTCCCCTCGTTTTTCTCACGCTGATAGCCGACTTTCCGAAGATCGACACCAATACGGTGTTCTACATCATCAGAGTGGGCAGAGTGAACTGGCTCCTTGGACAGATCATCAAGCTGGTGATGATGGCGCTTTCTTATCTCGCTTTCATATTTGCGGGAGCGGTGATACCGATGATCGGGCAGGGCTTCTGGTACAACGGCTGGAGCAACGTGGCAACGCAGTACATCGTCAGATTCCCCGACAAGGCAGGAAATTTCGGTGTCTCGCTGCTGCCGGAGAACCTCTACAATCAGCTGTCTGTCTTTGAAGCGGCGGTGAAAAGCTATCTGCTGGTGTTCGCCTATCTTATGATAATCGGTCTGCTTTTGCTGTTCTTCTCGCTGATAAAGAAAAAGACCGCAGGCTTTGTTATCTGCGGCGCGGTGATATCTCTGGGAACAGCTTTCTGTACCATCAAGACGGTGCTGATGTGGTCAATGCCGATGGCGAACAGCATAATCTGGCTGCATTTCACAAAGTATTTCCGGCAGCCGGTGGTGACAATGACATTTTCGGTGATATATCTCTGCACGTTTATAGCTGTGCTGATAGTGCTGTGCGTGATCGCTATAAAGAAATTCAACTATGATAACGTGGCGGAGATAGCGACGTAAGGGGGATAACAGAATGAACATAATCGAAGTAAAAGACCTTGACTTGACCCTCGGCAAAACAGACATTCTCAAAAAGATCAACGTTTCTTTCGAGGAGGGCAGAATTCACGGCCTTATCGGGCGAAACGGCTCTGGCAAGACAATGCTGATGAAGTGCATCTGCGGATTTATAAAGCCCACAGCGGGCGAGGTCATCGTGGACGGCAAGCGTGTGGGCAAGGACGTTGACTTCCCGAAGGATATGGGGATAATCATCGAGACACCGGGATTTATTCCGTACTATTCAGGGTATAAAAATCTTAAACTTCTCGCTGGCCTCAACCACAAAATCGGCAAGGAAGAAGTTCGTAACAGCATGAAGCAGGTGGGGCTCGATCCCGATCTGCGCCGTCATGTTCGCAAGTATTCACTCGGTATGAGACAGAGGCTCGGTTTGGCGCAGGCGATAATGGAGAACCCGAAGATACTCGTCCTCGATGAGCCGTTCAACGGCCTTGACAAAGAGGGCGTTGCCGAGATGAGAGAGTATCTTCTCGGCTACAAGGAGCAGGGCAAGACCATTCTGATCTGCTCCCACTCTGCGGAAGATATTTCGGTGCTGTGCGAGACGGTGCATGAGATGGATAAGGGGGTTATCGGGAGGATACAGTAAAAAAGCTCTGGATGAATTACACTGCCTTTGCTCTCCTAATTTGTACAATACGCAGATTCTTTTGAAATAATGTCATGTTTAGGTTACTTTGATCGTTATTATAAATACGATCCGATCAATTAACACTAAAAATGACTAAAAAGCAAAGTTGATCTTATTTCTCGGATGCTTGTTTTTTATGATCTCTTTTTGTTTTGATGATGTTACATGAGTGTAGATCTGAGTTTCCTCCTTTGTTTCATTGTTTCGGGTCTGTTTCCCTTGCTGCGATTACATAATACCACGCAGATACGCCCTTTTCAATAAGCAGATCAAAGCCCTTTCGTTTCATAAGCGGCAGGAATGCGGCGGTGTGCTGCAAGATAAAAGATATGGCCTCTATAATTAAAAGAAAATTTGTAAATGAAGCGGGGGAGCGTTTACTTAAAGCTCTGATATCTGCGGGAAGCGGATCGGAATAACGAAAAAGGCCCCGTATCGTCAATAATACGAGTGCCTTACAAAAAGTATCGGAGCCTTTCCTGCTGTTCTGTAAGCAGCTTATTCCGCTTCCTTTGTTACCATATCCCTTATCTTCACGAATGCCTCATAGCTTTCGTCGCTTACGCAGTGCTCCAGTGCGCAGGCATCGCGTTCGGCGGTCTTTTTCTCAACACCGAGTCGGGTGAGTATCGTACTGAAGGTCTGATGCCTTTCAAGAGTCGCCGCTGCAATGCCCCTGCCTGTGTCGGTGAGCAGTATGCCGTTGACTTTGTCCAGGGTGACAAGCCCTTCCTCCGCAAGCTGATGGAGCGCATTTGTCACAGTCGGCTTTGAGATATTCAGCGCCGCTGCAAGATCGGTATTCCTGACTTTGCCTTTCCTGCCTGTCAGCCCTATGATAGCTTTAAGATAGTTTTCTTTTGTTTCCTTGTGCATACCGGTCTGTCCTTTTCTCTTATTTTATCCTCACACGATCACACATATCCCCGCCGCTATCGCAGAGGCTATGGGGAATACGGCCAGCTTTATAAGCTGCGACCGCAGGTTGAAACCGTATTTTCTGTTCGCGTTTGTATCCGCGATCTCTGGAAAATAATGCTCGAAGAAGTGCGATTTTATCAGCAGAAAGTAATCGAGGAAGATCATATCGAAAGCCTTGTAGATGTAGAATATCGCCGTGAACCTCCCGAAGAACTGCATGAAGCCGTAACCGTTGGCAAAGCCGTTCCATACCGCGGCAACGCCTGTCCCGCCGATGATGATAAAGCTCGCTCCTATCAGGAAATACCCCAGAACGTGCTGCCCCTTGAAGCGCTCGGGCTTGGGCAGGACAGCCTCCTGTATGTCCTTAGGGGCAGAGCCGAAGAATTTTTTGTCCTGAATAAGAGCTACCGCTGCAAACAGCATCAGCATTATCCCAGCTATGAGCGAAAGCCCCAGAAGGATAGTCAGAAGCATTATATGACCTCCTTTGCCGCAGACCGTGACCTTATCTGAGCCTGCGGCTTTCTCAGTTCCTTTATCCTAATGCACGATCCAGCACCATCATTGCTGCGAAACCGAAGGCGAAAGCGATCGTTCCCAGGTTGGAATGCTCCCCGGAGGACATCTCAGGTATCAGCTCCTCAATTACGACATAGAGCATGGCTCCTGCCGCGAAACTGAGCAGATAGGGCATCAGAGGGATGACAAATCCTGCCGCAAGTATGGTCAGCCCCGTGCCCACAGGCTCAACAGCTCCGGAGAGCGTTCCGAGGGCAAAGGCCCGCCTTCTGCTCATACCCTCTGCCCGGAGAGGCATTGAAATGATGGCGCCTTCCGGAAAATTCTGTATCGCTATACCTACAGCCAAAGCCAGGGCTCCCGCCGAGGTCAGGCTGCCGCTGCCGTAAATGTACCCCGCATAGACCACCCCGACAGCCATTCCCTCGGGAATATTGTGCAGAGTCACAGCCAGGAGCATCATAACATTTTTAGGGAGCCTGCGGGTCTTTAGGCCCTCCGGGGAGTCGCTGTCCAGATGCAGGTGAGGTATCAGCCTGTCCAGCAGGAGCAGGAAGAATATCCCTGCAAGAAAACCGATCACCGCCGGGATAAAACTCAGCTTCCCGAGCTTTTTATCCGCCTGTTCCAGCGCAGGGATCAGCAGGCTCCATACGCTTGCCGCCACCATTACTCCCGCTGCGAACCCGGTCAGGATACGTTCTGCCGACCGTCCAAGACGCCGGTGCATAAAGAATACGCAGGCTGCCCCCGCCGTCGTCCCCGCAAAAGGGATGAGCAGCCCCTCAGCGATCTGAACCGAACTGCTCATAGTCTCAACTCCTTCAGGTCTGATCTGTCAGAGCCTTACCGAGCTTCCCACACTTTGCAAGGCCGTCTGCATCGGGGGCCTCCTGAATGATGAGCCCCTCGCCGCCGATGATCTCGGCACCGGCGCTCTTTGCACGCTCGACCCAGTTCCTCATCCACTCGCCGTCGCCCCAGCCGTAGGAGCCGAAGAGGGCTATCTTCTTCCCGGAAAGCTCCTTCTCTGCGGATGCGAAGAAAGGCTCGAACTCGGTGTCGTCCAGCTCCTCTGCGCCCATAGCGCTGCAGCCGAAGGCTATCCTGTCATAGTCGGAGAGCTTTCCCTTGAACTCCGAGACCGCGAAGAGCTCGGCTCCTGCCGCCTCCGCTATCGCCTTTGCCATAGCCTCGGTGTTCCCGGTGCTGCTCCAGTAGATAACTGCTGTTTTCATAATTGTTCCTCCAATTTCTATGCAAACCTCACGCCACACAGGCTATGAGCTTTTTGCCGCTTTCAAGCTGGCCGCACAGCTCTGCGCGGCAGCATCGGTAACGTTCAAACATCTGCTTGGCGCGTTCCACATCTCCGTAGACCTTCCACAGCCCGCAGAACTTGCAGTCCTTGCCGCAGTTGCGGATAAAGCCCTCCACATCCTCCAGAGGGTAGTCAAGGAAAATGCCGATCTCGTGAGGGAAGCTGTCGGCTTCGAGACGCCCGCAGAGACGGTCAAGGAGCTGCTCGGTATCCGCAGCCCCGGAGTATCCGTATTTTCCCAGAAAGCTCCGGACAGCTCTGCATCTCAGACGTTCTTCAAGGAGACTGACAGAATACACATACACAAGAGATCGCCCGCATTTTTTCGGTATGACCCGCATCCGCAGCCCCAGCCCGCTCATTTCTCCGAGAAACAGCTCTGCGTTGCCCCGGATGTCGAACTCTTCCTCCGAAAGGGACAGCAGGCTGCCGCATTTTTCGCCCATAAGAGTCGGTGCCGCGTGGTAGGCCAGAGCCATTTCAAAGCGGCGGTTCTCGCTGACCGACATTTCCTCATCTCCCGTCTGCGTTAGCTATAGCTAACTATTGCTCGCTGTAATAGGTTAGCATTGGCTAACCTAGATATATGATACCACATAAGGCTTGCTGTGTCAAGCCCGTTTCATTTTGAAGACCTGACAAAAAAGAAATAATTGTAGACATACACAAAACGGTTAGCGAAAGCTAACGAATCTTTGTTGAGAATACAGACAGCTTCACACCTCATGGAGCGGGGAGCTCCGGGCTTCTCCGCGGCCTGATCCCGGCGGATCTTACAAATATTCCCGCCGGTTTTGAGCATCAAATCACAATCCGGACTGAAAATGTCGGTGATCGGCTTGCTTTTTGTAACCTTACGGGCTGTCGTATATAATACCCAGCGCAGGCCGGTTTATTATATATAATAGTACAGGGTGAGCTGCAGCCCGAAGCAGGCACAGCCGGAAGAGGGCACGGAGGCGGCGCTCTGTGAAAAGACAGTATCAGCTTGTTGACAGGGGCACCCTGGAATGGTATAATATTACAAACGCTCTGGTCTGAGCTTATCCTATCGTCAAGGAGGAATGTGTAATGAATGTTGAGAACGGCAGTATCCGGCCTGTAAAATGGGGCGTTATGGGGACTGCTGGCATAGCTGCGGGGTGTACTATACCCGGGATGCAGCAGGCTGCGGGCTGCGAGCTTTACGCTGTCGCCGGCAGGAGCCTGGAAAAGGCCGAAGCCTTCAAGGAAAGATTCGGGTTCGCAAAAGCCTATCAGGGCTATGATGCTCTGCTGGCAGACCCGGAGGTCGAGGCCGTCTATATCCCTCTGCCCAACGATATCCACTGCGAATGGGTGATAAAGGCGCTTAATGCGAAAAAACACGTTCTCTGCGAGAAGCCTGCCGCTATGAACGAAACTGAGCTTCGGCGGATGTTCGCGGCAGCGAAGAAGAACGGTGTCATACTCATGGAGGCCTTCGCCTATCTCCACAGCCCGTATACCGAAAGGCTGAAGGAGATCGTTTCGGGCGGCGAGATCGGGAAGATCGACTATATCGACACAGCTTTCCTGACTCAGGACTATTCGGAGGATTTCCGCCTGCACAAGGAGCAGGGCGGCGGAGGTATCTATGATATCGGATGCTACTGCACATCCATGATACTCTCGCTGATCGACAGCCCTGTCAGGTATGTCAAGGCGGATGCCGAGCTGGACAGCGCCGGAGTCGATCGTCTGGCCTCTGTGATGATCGGCTTTGAGGACGGCTCCCGGGCGACCTTCAACGCCGGGATGAATCTCGGCATCGACACCGCCGACCGCTATGACAGGCTGTTTATCCACGGCTCCGAGGGCTGTATCCGCTCGGCAGTCGAGTATAACGCTCAGGGCGGGCTGTCCTTTGATGTAACTGTCAAAAATGAGAAGGGTGAACGGATCACCCGCACCGAGAGGGTAACTGCCGGATCGAATTACTCCCTGGAGCTGGAGCAGCTCAACGATTGCATCAGGAACGGGGCAAAGCCGCATATCACGGAGGAGTTTTCGTTAAAGAATATGCGCCTGCTGGACAGGATCCTGGATGTTTCAGGCTACACCGGGTCGAGGAGGGAGTTTATCCTGCAAAACGGCACTGCGATACCCGCCGTCGGTTTCGGATCATATCTCACCGGGCGAGAGGATACAAAAGCCATAACCGATGCTCTCGAAGCAGGCTACCGCTATATCGACACAGCGAAGATGTATAAAAACGAGGAGCAGATCGGAGAGGCGGTAGCCGCATCCGGCATACCGAGAGAGGAGATATTCCTTTGCAGCAAGGTCTGGCCGACAGAGCTGGGCAGAGAGGAAACGCTTTTGTCTTTTGAGGCCTCCTGCCGGAAGCTGAGGACAGACTATCTCGATATGTATCTCATCCATTGGCCGAAGAACGACCCCGGCGACAAGGACTGGCTCCGAAAGGTAAGAGAAGCCTGGCAGACTATGGAGGAGCTTTATGAGCAGGGGAGGATCAGGGCGATAGGAGTATCGAATTTCCTGCCGCACCATCTGATGCCGCTGCTGGAGACCGCCCGCATCCGTCCTATGGTCGATCAGCTTGAGCTGCATATCGGGTATATGCAGGAATATACCCTCGCATATCTCAGAGAGCAGGGAATACTGCCTCAGGCCTGGAGCCCTCTCGGGCGGGCGAAGCTGCTGGGAGATCCTGAGATATCTGTCTTTTCCGCAAAATACGGCTGCACAAATGCGCAGCTTTTGCTCCGCTATCTTATCCAGTGGGGCATCCCGGTTATCCCGAAGGCTTCAAGCATCGGGAGGATGAAAGAAAATCTGGATGTTTTCGGCTTTACGATCTCCGGGGAGGATATGTCTTATCTCTCCTGCCTGCCGGAGCGCGGCTGGTCCGGTGAGCATCCCGATATGGAATAGTATAGACAACAGCGCACAGCCCTTGCGGGCTGCTTTCTGAAATGCAGCTCCCCCTCCGCCGTCCCGGCAGAGGGGGAGCTTAGTTGTAGGATATCCCGGAGTCAACCGTCGCAGAGCAGCACTGCGGCTCCGATATCGCAGGCGGCGACTTTGTTCCCGAATAATTCTTCCGCCTCACCGGCGATCTCTCCGCGCTCGACCTTTTCGGCTCCTTCAATGAGCCTGGGGATGATCTCCTTGCTGACAGGGCAGGAGCCGTGGCAGGGATATACCGAGACTATGCTTTCCGAGAAGGTCTCCAGTCTTTTCAGAACTTCCTCATATCCGGCAGATGCTTCCTTTTTTCTGGGGAAGCGTATAGAGCTCCCGAAGCTGTCAGCAGTTGCCTGAGCTGCTTTCAGCGCCTCGCTGACTATATCCAGCCCGATGACCTGACGCCCGGTGCTTTTCTTGCTATGGGGAAGGAAAGATATCCGCTGCCCGCCCCGAGGTCAAGTATCTTCATCCCGCTGCCGGGCCGGGCAGGGAAAAGCAGCAGAATTTACATTCATATATTTGCATCCTTTAATTATCAACTATTGATATCCCGGGATACTTAGTATATAATATATGCAAAGATATTTACATCCGTCGGAATGCAGAGGCTCTCTGCATAAGGATCGTAAGATGATAAAGCGAAAGGAGCGGGATCATGAGAAAACTGTTCAAAACTGTCCTGGTAGGGCTGACTGCTCTGATGATGGGAGCCTGCGGCAGCTCAGGTTCATCGGAGAGCGCATCCTCTTCGGAGGGCGCTGCGGCGCAGGAGACCTTCCCGACTGCCGCAGCGGTCGCAAAGGATATGGGGCTGGGCTGGAACCTGGGGAACACCATGGAGGCATACGAGTCCTCAAACTGCGAAAAGATAACCTATGAGTGGATACCTGTAAGAGGCAGCAACAAGCCTGCCAACTACGAGACCTGCTGGGGCGCACCTGTCACGACTCAGGAGATGATCGACGGTATCAAAGCAGCGGGCTTCAACACCGTGCGCATCCCGGTGTTCTGGGGAAATATGATGCAGAATGACGGGAGCTGGACGATAGCTCCGGAATATATCGCCAGAGTCAGGGAAATAGTGGATTACTGCATGAATGACGGCCTTTATGCGGTAGTCAACATACATCATTTCGATGAGTTCGTCATCAGAAGGAACGATCTTGAGAGCTGCAGGACGATCTTCACCAAGCTGTGGAGCCAGATAGCCGAGTATTTCAAGGACTGCTCTTCAAAGCTGGTGTTCGAGGGATATAACGAATACCTGGGCGGAGAACAGTTCGACGATAAGGGTAAGCTCAGGAAGCTCTCGGAGACAGAAGCCTATCTTCTCACAAACACTCTGAATCAGACCTTTGTTGACGCTGTCAGAGCGACCGGCGGCAATAACGTCGAAAGGGTGCTGATCGTTTCCGGGTACTGGACGAATATCGACAAGACTACAGCTCCGGCTTTTATCATGCCGAAGGACACTGCTTCTGACAGGCTGATGGTGTCGGTGCATTATGTTGACAACGAGATGTACTGGTCAAATCAGATCGGCTCCGAGAAATGGGTCAGATATACCGACAGCCAGATAGCGCTGCTGGAAAAGGCCTTCGGGCAGAAGGGGATACCTGTTTTTCTCGGGGAGACGACATCGAGATACCCGGACAGCAATTTTGCGGCAGGAGCAAAATACAAGACCTCTTCGGAATGTCTGAAGCTGGTGCTGGAGAAGCTGACAGAGAAAGGGTTTGTCCCTGTGCTTTGGGATGTTTCCGGCAATTTCTATCTGCGGGAGACAGGAAAGATCAAAGACCCGCTGGATGCTGAGGTCATAAGTGCTCTTGCAGAAAAATGAGCCTATAGATAAACGTAAACGGTATATCTCCCGGCGGAAGTGCCGGGAAGATATACCGTTTTTTCCGGATAGCGGATCACATAGAGCTGTCAGGTCTCCGATTCCTTGATGAGCTTCTTATGCTCATACATATTCTGGTCAGCCTCATGGATGAGCTCCTCCAGCTTTATGCCGGGGGTATACTTTTTGAGGCAGTAGCCTATGCCTGCGGAGATCTTGTAGGGGCGGCCGCTGGTGCGGTTGGTGCGGTCGATAGCTTCCAGCAGCCTTTGCTTTTTCTGCTCGCCCATATTCTCGCTGAACTGGCCGATGCCGATGACAAAGAATTCATCGCCTCCGGCTCTTATTGCGCAGAAGCGCTCATCGGTGACTATATCCGAGGCGCAGCGGGCGAGACGGAGCAGGGCGAAATCGCCCTCCGGGTGCCCGTAATCGTCGTTGATGCGTTTGAGCCAGTTCATATCAATAACGCAGACAAAGCAGCTATCCCGCTCTGTGGCGCTGCGGCAGAGATTATTGAAGGCTCTGTCCATACCGCGGCGGTTGTAGAGCCCGGTCATGCTGTCGTAGAGGGAGAAGCTGATGAGCCTGTTCTGGACTCTGGTCATTTCAAGAGCGTTGTTGATATTTCTTACCCAGTTGCGGAACACTGCCGAGAGCTTGACATTCTGATCCAGGTCGCACTGGAGGACACAGTAGCCCAGGGTATCCTCCTGGAAGTGTACCGGAGCGAAATAGAATACCGAAGGGTTCTCGCGCGGGTTGGTGAGCTGCGGCAGGAGCATTGAGGTGGGGAAATCGCGGTGCGGGTCGTCCTTGTGGTATGTCAGCCTGTCCTCGGAGACAGAGCCTGCCGGGATAGTGTGGACGACAGCTCTGACGGTAGGCGGATAGCCTTCTTTCAGGCTGTTGTAGGTGTCCAGCCAGTCGGGGCGGAGGATCAGGTAGAAATTGCGGTAAGGTGCAAGCAGATAGGTGTGGCGGGAGATCTCCTCGAGACATTCTTCGGGTGTCTTGGATGAGGTCAGCTTTTCCAGCATATAGCTCTCGATGATCGTTGCCATATCTCCGGTATCGGAGGTATAGCCTTTGGTATAATCGTGGGAGGTCTTATAGAGCGCCTGCTGGAAATTATGGCGGATATAGTTGATATTGGTGCTGCAGCCGCAGCTCCCGCCTATGCAGAGGGCGTTATCGTTGACTTCGTCGGGGGGGATCTCCGGCGCATCCGGCTCAAGGCGGCGGTGCAGGATATTGACGGCTGCCTGTGCCGAGCCTCCGATATTGGGGATGAATGAGGTTATGGGAGTTTCGTTGACGACAGCATCCTGTGTTGCATCATAGCCTGTGACGATTACCTGCTCCGGGACTTTTATCCCTGCCGATATGAGCCTGTTGGTGAGGGCGATAGCCATGAAGTCGTTGCCGCAGATTACGGCGCGGGGGACAGGCAGCTCTCCTGAGATTATCCTCTCGGCGAGCTCAGCTCCTCCCGGGAACCAGAAATCTCCGTAGAACACCTTGACAGCAGATGTATCCAGACCCCGTGCTCTCAGCTCTTCCATGCAGCCTTTGATTCGGTTCTCGGCAATCTGCAGGCCCTGTCTCCCTGTAAGGATATAAAGCTCTTCCGGCTTGACGCCGTGAACATCGAGGACATGGGAGATTATTCGTCTGAAAGCGGGAGCGTCGTCGGTTACGGCGCAGGGGTTGTCTCCGATGGGGATATCTACTGACGACACAGGCTTCGGGCAGTTTTCCTTGAGGTATTTTGCCAGCTTCCTGACCTCGGAATAATCGTCGTTCCTTGTAAGCGAGATAGTGACTACCAGCAGAGCATCGATGAGGTCGAAATTTATCAGCTTGATGAGATTCATCTCTGCGTTCAGGTAGATCTTGTCCATGAACCAGATATCTACCAGCGGAGAGAATGCGACTATATCATAATCATAGCGTTTGCACTGAGTGATGATCCCGTCCATTATGCGGTGCTGATACACCTGCTCGGGATTTACGATGATGACACCGATTCTTTTGCGTGTTTTCATGAGAACCACTCCCGTAAGATTGTCTCAGGTCAGTCTTCGTCGTTCATTGATGTGCGGAAAGGTGCAAGAGGGATATTGTTTTTACCGATCAGCGAGAATTCCGGGAAATTCCCCCAGGCATATCTTGCGTATACCGGCTCGGCGACTCCATCTGCTTGAAGGAAGAGCTCGCTGCCTCTGAGCTCTGCCCGGGCGGGCTGGAATCTCTTGTCGGCACCGGCCAGCTCGAAGCCTGTGGCCTTGCCGTCCTTGAAATATGCTCCCTCGGAGTGTTTCAGGGATACGATCAGCTTATCTGAGCAGATCCTGTAGGAATCGTAGAGCGGGCCGAAGGCATCGCAGTCAAGACCGTAGACCAGCTTTTCGGCCTGGAGGCTCAGTCTTTCGCCGACGGTCTTCTTATCCAGCGGGTGCAGATTTCCGAACTCTCCGCAGTCAAGTATGACAGCAATGCCTGTGTTCCTGACAGTTTCAAAGGCTCTCATCTGTGCTTCGCGGATGAGGCACCAATGCTTGTAATCCGGGTCGTTAGGGAACTTGAATGCGGGGAGCTGCACCATAAGGAAGGGCAGCCTGTCGTCCTCCCAGCGCTCTCTCCAGAGGCGGATGAGAGTTGTGAAGAGGGTGTAATAAGTGCGGGGCTTATGGTCGTCCGATTCGCCCTGATAATAGAGGAAGCCTGCCAGTGTATAGGGGCAGACGCGCATCAGCATAGAATGATACATTTTTGAAGGCGAGAAGGGATTGTAATCGTTCTTGGGGCCGGGCCAGTTGTTGGGGCCGAGAATCTTCTGGAGCTCCTCCCAGCTTATCGCCGGCTGGGTCTTGTAATAGACCGAGGCTTTCTCGTTCCAGTTTTTCTCGTATTCCTTGTAATCGTCATATTCCTTTTTCTGCTGCTCCGGGGTCTTGCCGGCAGTAACGGAATCGTATTCGTCCATATAGGATCTGAGCTCATCGTTCCCGCGGATGTGCTCCTCGTCGATCCAGTTGGTGGCGGAGGTGCCGCCCCAGTTGCAGCCTATGAGCCCGACTGTTACACCCAGCTCTCCGGAGAGCTTCTTTGCGAAGAAATAACCCACAGCGCTCCAGGCCTTTGAGCTTTCGGGGCCGCAGACATTCCAGCCGGTATTCTTTTCGGCTTCGACAGCCTCCTCGACCGAGGCGACCTTGTTGGTATAGTAAAAGCGTATCGGCATATCCGGTGTCAGGGCAGCCAGCTCTTCCTTGCCGCCTCCGGCATTCTGGAGCTCCAGCTCCATATTCGACTGCCCGCCGCAGAGCCATACCTCGCCTATCATTACGTTCTCAAAGCGGGCAAATTCGCGGCCGTCCAGCGAAAGAGCAAGGACATAGGGGCCTCCTGCCGGCATAGGCGGGAGAGTGAGCCTCCAGCTCCCGTTGATGACATCGGCCGAGGCTGTTACGCCGTTTACAGACGCAGACACTCTGCCGGGCTCATCGCTTTCTCCCCAGACAGCTACATTTTTGTTTCTTTGCAAGACCATATTCGACGAAAAGACAGCGGCAGCTTTTATCATAAAGATCGCACCTTTCTTAAATATGCTATAATCCATCATTATAATAGCACACCTGTGTTAATAAGTCAAATGCTAATTGGCAATTAACGAATAATTTTTTTGTGGGCTGTACGCGGCAGTGGAGCTTTGCTTGACAAATCCCTACTAAAGAGGTATAATATATTATCGGACAGGCTATGCCTGTAAATGAAACAAGGAGGCAATAAAATGCTCAGTATAAAGGATCTCTGCTGGGGGCTCGGCTCGGGCGAGGAGATACTCAAAAATGTTTCTCTCAACATCGAGAGCGGTAAAATGACAGTAATAACCGGCCCTAACGGCGGAGGAAAGACCTCTCTTGCAAAGCTGATCGCAGGGCTCGAAGCACCGACCTCCGGTTCTATCGTCCTCGACGGGCAGGATATAACCGGCTGGGATATAACAGAACGCGCCAGGGGCGGTATAGGCTACGCTTTTCAGCAGCCGGTCCGCTTCAAAGGGCTGAATGTACGCGATCTGCTGGAGCTTTCGGCGCAGAAGGAGCTCTCGGACAGAGAGATCTGCGAGCTGCTGGGGAAGGTCGGGCTCTGCGCCAATGAATATCTGGACAGAGTCGTCGATTCGTCCCTTTCCGGCGGCGAAGCCAAGCGTATCGAGATAGCGACAGTTCTTGCGAAGAAGGATGCAAAGCTGCTCATCTTTGATGAGCCCGAAGCCGGCATCGATCTCTGGAGCTTTACGAGCCTTATCGAGGCCTTCGAGAGGCTCAAGGAGACCGAGGACAGGGCTCTGCTCATAATCTCGCATCAGGAAAGGATCCTCGAGATCTCGGATTATATCGCTGTCATCGCTGACGGGCAGGTCACAAAGTACGGCACGAGAGAAGAGATACTCGGCGGCCTGCTGGGTGAGGAGAAGGCAGTCCGCTGCCCGCTTGGAAAAGACAAGGAGGAAAATACCTGATGAACAAAACGACAGAAGAGCTCCTCGGGATAGTTTCCGACTGGAGCGGGAAATTCACCGGAGCCTATAACATCCGCGAGGACGGCGCCTGCGCAGGAAGACAGTCCTCCGAAAATATACTCATCGAGAATAAGGAAGGAGCCCCCGGGCTGGTAATAAAGATCAAGCCCTATACCAAGGGCGAGACGGTCTATATCCCGGCCTGCGTTACCAAAGGCGGCATCGACGATCTGGTCTATAACGACTTCTATGTCGGAGAGGGAGCGGATGTTACCATAGTCGCCGGCTGCGGAGTTCATACCTCCGACGGGCACGATGTAAGACACAACGGTATCCACCGCTTTATCCTGGACAAGGGCTCGAGAGTCCTCTACAAGGAGAAGCATATCGGAACAGGAGCAGGACAGGGAGCCAAGCGTATCGACCCTGTTACCGACATCATCCAGGGAGAGGACAGCTATCTGGAGATGGATACCATACAGATCGGCGGCATAGACAGCACCTTCCGCAAGACCACAGGCAAGCTGGGCAAGAGAGCAAAGCTGGTCATCAAAGAAAGGATACTGACCGATAAGGAGCAGAGAGCGGAGACCGATTTCGCTGTCGAGCTTAACGGCGAGGATTCCGGAGCGGATATAGTTTCGAGATCTGTTGCAAGAGGAAACTCTTATCAGGAATACCATTCCAAGATCAGCGGCAACGCACGCTGCACAGGCCATTCCGAGTGCGATGCCATCCTTGCGGAAAACGGCAAGGTCAACGCTTCGCCGGAGCTCTTCGCAGGAGACATAGATGCCTCGCTTATACACGAAGCGGCGATAGGCAAGATCGCCGGAGAGCAGATAATCAAGCTGCGTACTCTCGGGCTTACGGAAGAAGAGGCGGAGAGAAAGATCATCGACGGATTCCTCAGAGGCTGATGAGATAAAGAACAGCTTTCGGCGCATTACCAAAAGATCATGCGGATGATTTGTTGAAAACTGACAACCGATACTGCGGCGTTTTAGTGAAAAGTCTCATTGATTTGGCCGAAATAATATGATATAATTATTTTATAGTGACAACAGGTCTGAAGCACCTGTCACAGTAAAAATATTGGAGGAATGTTAAATGAAGACAAGAAAGATATTTGCGGTGCTTTCCTCGGCGGCTCTTGCAGCTGCACTGGCGATCCCCGCAAGTGCAAGCACACCGCTTGGCAAGGCAGGCTGGGATGACGATACGAGGGTCGTATTGTTTGCCAATGATTCCGGCGTTGATCTGACCGGAGCTACAAAGATCATTATCAAAGCCAATGCTAAAGATCTTAACTATGGCTGGAACAATGGTGCTTTTGCTGCAAATGCCGGAGACAGCCAATGGCAGCAAGTCCAATTCGGCGGAACAGCATTCAAGGATTCGGAGTGGGGCGGTAATGTATCAGTAGTTGTTTCTGAGGTAGGCCCTTTTGAAGTAGAGATCCCCTTTGCACCCAACAAGGAAAATCCCTGGTATCAGATCATGTATGCAGGTATCAGCGACAATTCTGTCAATGCTTTCGAGGTAGACAGCATTGATTTTTACAACGGTACAGTCCTTATGGGCACCTGGACAGACGGCGTTTACGCCGAGAATACTCAGGGCAGCACCGAGGGTGGTGGTACTGAAGGCGGCACCGAGGGTGGCACAGAAGGCGGCACCGAGGGTGGCACTGAAGGCGGCACCGAGGGCGGTACAGAAGGCGGCACCGAGGGTGGCACAGAAGGCGGCACTGAGGGTGGTACAGAAGGCGGCACCGAGGGTGGCACAGAAGGCGGCACCGAGGGTGGCACTGAAGGCGGCACCGAGGGTGGCACAGAAGGCGGCACCGAGGGTGGTACAGAAGGCGGTACCGAAGGCGGCACTGAGGGTGGCACCGAAGGCGGCAGCCCTGAGGGCGGAAGCACCGAAGGCGGCAGCGCTGAGGGTGGAAACACCGAAGGCAATATAGACGGCGGCAACACTGACGGCGGCACAACTGACGGCGGCAACGCAGGCGGCGGCACAACTGACGGCGGCAACGCAGGCGGCGGTACAACTGACGGTGGCAACGCAGGCGGCGGTACAACTGACGGCGGCAATGCCGGCGGCGCTGATGCTTCTTCCGGTACAGGCGCAGCAGCTTCTTCCGTAGCAGCTATCGCTGTTCTCGGAGCAGCAGCAGCTATCATCTCCAAGAAGAGAAAGTAATACAATAATATAAAGCCGTGCAGTAATCTGGCTGCACGGCTTTTTTATATCTTATGGGATCTAGCGCGAGGGGTCGTCGGTGACATCCATTGCGATACCGAGAAGGTCGAGGAAGCCGGGGCTGTCGTCGTCATCGTCGTCGTCATCATCTTCGTCTCCGTCGCTGTCATCGGCGGGCTTGGCGGGTGGCTCGGGCTCTGCTTCGGGGGCGGGGGATCCCTGCCCGGCTTCTGCCGGGGCTTCTTTTTCAGGCTCCTCTTCGCTTTCTTCCGCTGCGATCCTTACCAGCTCGTCGATGAGGTCGGTAAGTGCGAAGTTGTCAAAAAACACATGGCTGGGAGCTATGCCGAGGGTCGCGTAGGCATCGTCCTTGCCGATCTGCCAGTCTTCACTGTAATAGACCTTTTTGACGCTGCTTAGAGAATCCTTGAAATAGACAGCTTTTTCTGTGAACGCTATGCCGTTTTTGCCTCTGCCGAAGAGGGAGGTGTCGCAGATAGAGATGATATCCTCCTGGACAGAAAGGTTCTTGGCCATGTGTTTCATCTGCTTTTCCGGGATGTTGGGGATAGTCAGAACGGGAAAAGTGCCGGATTTTGTGCAAAGGGGGAATCTTTCCAGAAGCAGTGCCTTGATCCTGGATCTGCTCATAATAAATCAGCTCCTGACTGTTTATGTATTAACTATATTATACATCTCAATGCAGATGCTGTCAATCTTTATTTTCAGGCAGAAAACAGCCCCCGATGCGATCGCCGCGCCGGGGGCTGCTGCGGTTCAAAGCCTGATATCCTGATAATACAGGCCGTGCTTTGTGCAGTACCATAGCAGCCTGCCGGAGCGGTAGGGCGGCAGCATGACCTGCACTCCCCATTCCGGGTACTGCTTGAAAAGCAGAGCACTGTTATCGCTGACATAAGCGACAAAGGAAATGTAATGCTCTTTTGTCATCTCATGGTCGGAGGAGACCAGGAGATCACCTCCGATATCCTCGACTTTCAGTTTGCTGCTGTCATCGGCTTTTTGAGGCATCTGCGGTCCCAGTATATTCCCGCAGCAGGTGACTGCGGCATCCGAGGTCGCTGTAACGGTATTGCCGCAGCGGCCGCAGACATAGAATCTTATTTTTTTCATATTACCCTTCTCGTTTTCGTTTTTGTCTATCTCTCCCGAGAGCAATGTCCGGACATCGGTCTTGAAAACATCTGCCAGCTCCGCCAGCAGAGACACATCCGGGCATCCGTTGCCGCGCTCCCATTTTGAGATTGCTTTGTCGCTGACATTGATGTGCTCGGCAAGCTGTTTTTGTGTCAGCCCCAGCTCGGTGCGGAGCTGCTTTATCAGCCTGCCGGTCTTTATCTGATCCATGATATCGCCTCCTGAAAATTTTTTCTCCGGCTCTGAACATATTATAACTCATGATCGCTGTCAGGTCAATCCACGCTCCGTAGAATCCCGGGGCATCGAATATGATCTTTGAAAAAAATTCCTGTTATAATGCCGCAGGCTCCGCACAAAATATTAGAGCAAACCCGAAAAGAAAACAAAGGAGTGTTAAAGATGAAAGGCATCACGACTCAGCAGGGCAGAGATACCCTCAACAGATTCAAGATGGAAGCGGCAAGCGAGGTCGGCGTAAACCTCAAGCAGGGTTACAACGGCGATCTTACCTCCCGTGAAGCCGGCTCGGTAGGCGGTCAGATGGTCAACATGATGAGTACAGAACAACAATGGCGCTTCACCCGGAACAATGTGCGGAAGGCCGGGCATAAGGAGACGGTGGAGTTCCTGATGCAGGTCGGGGTGTAGGCTCGGGGGAGAGCGATCGTCCGGACCGGAATTTATTTTAAGGCAACACCGCACGACCCGCGGCTAACGCCTCTGCACATCATCTGCTTGCCAGCTTTCCGTCATATTACCCAAATTCTCCTTGACTTGCGTCAGCAAGCCTGCGTCGAATTTAGGCAATCTGACGAAAATCTGGACGGCGCATCTGATGCACAGGGGTCGTGCGGTGTTACCTTATATAGGTGTTGACAATTAAAAATTGATTTGATACAATGAATTCACTGTATGAAAATTCGATCGAAAATACAGAAAAAACAACGGAGGTCTATTATGACAAATATCGAATTTCACAGGTTCGTTGAAGAAAGCACAGGCAATGAGAGCAACATCTGTCAGATATGCGCTGTCAGGGGCGGCGAGACGGTATACTGCGACAACTGGAGAGGGTTCAGTACCGACAGCGCCGTGAACGTCAATTCCGTGACAAAGGGTATAATGGCTCTGCTGGCGGGGATAGCTCTGGATAAGGGCTATATCAGGAGCACAGAACAGAAGGTCATGGAGTTCTTCCCGGACTACACCGTCAAGAGGGGAGAAAAGACCATCTACGATGTGACGGCAGAGCATCTTCTGACCATGACCGCTCCGTATAAATACCGCTCCGAGCCCTGGAAAAAGGTCTGCACTTCTCAGGACTGGACAAAGGCGGCTCTTGACCTGCTGGGCGGCAGAGGAGGGATGACCGGCGAATTCAGGTATGCAACTCTGGGGATACAGATACTTGCCGGGATCATCGAAAACGCATCCGGGATGAAGTGCATTGATTTTGCCAACGAGTATCTCTTTGTGCCTATGGGTATCCCAGAGCACAGGATACACGGCGACAGCAGCAAGGAAGACCAGTTCGATTTCCTGATGAACAAGAACCCCCGTGAGAATGAGTGGTACAGTGACCCGCAGGGCGTTGTTACGGCCGGCTGGGGGCTGACGCTCTCGGCGCAGGATATGGCAAGGATCGGATATATGCTCATAAACGGCGGAGTATATAATGATAAGCAAATCGTATCCGGGGAGTGGATAAGCCGTATGACCTCGCCAAAGATACAGCTCGACGAGAAGTTCGGCAATATGCAGTACGGCTACCTCTGGTACAGACCCCACAAGGACAAGCCTGTATTCGCTGCGATCGGAGACAGCGGCAATATCATATATGCCGACCCGGAAAAAGGGATATCGGTAGGTATGACAGGCACATTCAAGCCCAGGATATTTGACCGGGTTGAGTTTATTGAGAAGAAGGTCATCCCTCTTGTTGAAGGGAAATGAGCCTTCGACGGATAGTTTTCAAAAAATAAAAAAATTTGAAAAGCACCGGGTTTTGCAAAGATTCCGCAAAGCTCGGTGTGGTATAATGAGGTCACAGAAAGGGAAACACTCTTATAAAATAAAGGAGGACATGACAATGAACAAAAACACGAACAAGAATGAGAACAACATGACCAATATTGAACACGAGATCGATCTTGACTAGCTTGCTGCTGTAGCAGGAGGCCGGACTGCTCAGGATATCCTTAACCAGCCGCTGAGATATCACACACAGAAAAGCCTGAACAAAGACGAGCTGAAAGAGCAGCTCAGAAAAATGATGCTTAACGGAGATAACTCTCCGGAGAAGCAGGCAGAGGTCGATGCGATCATAGATAAGCTCTTTGTATGACAGAGGTGCAGTCCGATGGGAACAGTATAAAACAGGCTTGACGCAGCTCTTCTTTGAGCAGTACAGATGAAATAACAGTCCGGAGCTTCCTGAAAAGAGGGGCTCCGGATTTTTTGCTTTTCAGGGGCAGGGGAGCACGAAAAAATACCCGGCAGCACTGCCTTAAATGCTTGAAATATGCGGATAGATTTGGTATTAAAACCCCGGCTTTTATATCATAAGCAAACGTTAAGCATCATCTCGCAAACGAAGTAAAATCGCTAGTTTAAGTGAAGATAACCCAAATCACATTCGTACATCTTCGGGCAGCTTCATATAACTTTGTTGACCAAAAGTTGTCCAAGACAGGCTAAGACAGCGGAATATATCTTGAAAAATATCAGAAAAGCTGACCGAGTATTGCCTTCAAAGCATTATCCGGTCAGCTTTAATTCTTTGGTTATGAATATCATTATCAGTCTGCCGCAGGTCATATCCCGATGACAAACACCGACTGCGGCCAGCTATTCCTCATTTCTTCTCCCCGTCCCACCAAAGGCGGTAATCGCAGCACTCGTCACCCTCTGCCACCGACTTGGTGCGGCGGTACTGAATGTGCCTAAAGCCCGTCATATATACCTTATCCATAGCACATATCGTCTGACATACCTCAGGCAACCCGATCATCTTCGCAAGCTCATGGATAGGGCAGCTAAGGACATCGACCTGCGAGGTAGTCTTTGTCACCGCAAGCCCCTGTCTTGTGTAGCCAAGCTTTTCGCTGCTCATATAATCGCTTATACTGCCTATGTTTTTCCATATCAGGTAAGGAGCACCCGGCAGCATAGTGACGGCGTGTATCAGCTTTCTCATTCGCTCACCGGTCTTAGTGCCGTATGCTCTGAGCATATCCATAGCAGGAAAACCCGGCTGCCGCTTATGCAGCGCAAGATATACCGCAGCCGCCGGGAAAAGCATATCTGCATTGCCGTATTTATCATCGGCGGAGTATTTTTCATAAAGGTGCCTGTTCACACGCTCGGCAAGCGCCCATATCCTGTGTGCCTCGTCATAGCCGAACCTAGCTTCAAGGTCTTTGTAAAGACCCTTGTAAAAAATTGAACTGCTGACAGTTTTCATAGCTTACCCTCTGACAGCTGTTCAGCCGACTTTTCATCGACCGACACTATCCATTTGCAGATAGTGTCAAGTGCGAGCTTGCCGTTGCCGACGTTACAGTGGTTCTGTGCGTCCTCTTTTGCGGTGAACAGACGGAAGGTCAGGCTCTTGGTATTTGTGAGCATATCTATCTCCCTGTCAACAAGATGATAGTCGATAAAGTGATCCTCACTTGCACCGAGGATAAGCATATCCTGCTTTATGCGTTTTGCAACGGGAGCAAGGTCATAGAGCTTTAGCTTTCTTGCGTAATCGTAAGCGTCTTTAGCCTCATAAGCAAAGCAGCCGTGCTTCAGACCCCAGTCGATGACGGGCTCTTTTTTCGCCTTTTTGCCGAAGATGAAATTTATCGCCCGCCTTGCACCGAGAGCCATAAGAACGTGAAATGCCTTTTGAATGACCGGCTTCTGCATACCCACGATAACGTCCTGAAAGCAAGGGAACACCGACCAAGCGACCACCTTTGTTATACGCTTGTCAAATGCAGCCGCCCTCGGAGCCAAGTATCCGCCGAGAGAGATACCTACTATACACACATCATCAAGCCCGAAATGGTCAAGCACTGCTTTGACAGGCTGCTCCCACTTGTGGGTAAAGTGCATACACTGCACACGCATAACACCGCCCTGACCGGGACCCTCGAACATATACACCTCAAAGCCCTGCTCCTGCAAGTAAAGCAGCGAAAACAGGAACTCCTCAAAATAGCTGTCGTTGCCGCCGTGGAGCAGTATCGTGCCCTTGCTTTTGCCAAAGGGCTTGACGTGCATTACCGGCAGCTTCACGTTTTTAAACGGCATCTCCGTCAGATCTATTCTTGCATTTTCGCCCTCAAAATAATCTGCGTAGTATTCGTAGAAAAGCTTTGTGGCAAGCTCGTAATATTTCCGCTTGTCGGGGTCGCCGTCATACATAAAGAACTCGCTCATGCGATAGTAGCTCATATACATAGCCATTTTCGTATTGCTCTGCCGCATACCCGTCATGTGAACAAGCACAAAGCTGTCGCCGTGGACACGTTCAAGCTCTGCTCTGTCCTTGTTCACCATAGCGGCATACATCTCATTGTAGAGCTGTATAATCTGTTCTCTGTCGGTCATATGCTTTTCTTCGCCCATGCCAATACCTTGCTCTCAGACTCGGCAGCCTCGGCACCGTGAACAGAAAGCCCTGCCTTGACTGTCGCACCCTTGCAGAGAGCTTTCAGGTCACGTTCGCTTGAACCCAGACCGCTGCCCTCGTTGGTGCAGAACGGGATTATCGTCTTGCCTGACAGATCATACTTTTCAAGAAGCGTGAACATACACATCGGCATAGTGCCCCACCAGTTTGGGTAGCCGACAAAGATCGTATCATAGTCCTCGAAATTGTCGGGATAAGCCTTGATCTCCGGATGAGCCTTCGCACGAAGCTCAGCCTTTGTTTCTTCAATGCAAGTCATGTAGCTCTCGGAATAGGGCTTGACGGTGTCCACCTCAACGAGATCACCGCCAACAGCATCACGAATGAACTCAGCAACTCGCTCGGTGTTGCCCTTTGCAATTGTTTTCAAGCCCCCGTTTCAGTAGTTTTCACCCTTGCGGGAATAGTAAACGATAAGAATATTAGCCATAGTGATTACCTCCGTGTTTTATTTGGTAAGTATATTGTATAACAGATTTTCAGATAAATCAATCTGGATTTTGGGAATTTATGATAAGTTTTGCTTATGTATACACTCAGGCGTGTTCCGTTGATATCAGAGCCGATCACATACAGTTTTTTATTATCCACTCCAAAAATATAAGGGGCAGATCGAGATCTGCCCCTTTGTTACGCTCACATGTAAGCCTCCGCAGTTTCCTGCGAATCGCTGTATTTAAATCTTATGTCGCAGGCTCATAGCTTACTTATTTTCGCTCACTGCGCCTTTTTCTTTGAACTGCGATGATGCCGATGATAGCAGCTATCATCACGATCGAGAGCATTCCGCCTTCGGTACCCGTTATCGGGTTGACGGCAGTATCGCCTGCGTATTCAGGTGCTGACTTCGTATCGGAAGCTGACACCGTATCGTCGGCAGGTCTTTCAGGCTCTGACTCGCTGTTCTGATTCTCAATCTCAGGAACTACGGTATCATCTGTCTTTGCCCACTTCGCATAAACGGGAGTGTCCGCCGTGATCGGTTCATCGAAGTCAAATGCTGCGGTAAAGTCTTTATCCTTGTACCAGCCCTCAAATGTGAAGCCGTCTTTTGTCGGGTTTTCGGGCTTTGTAGCCTTTTTGCCTTCTTCAACTGTCTGTTCAGCCACAGCAGAACCGCCGTCAGTGTCAAATGTAACTGTGTAAACATTGCCGTCAACGACTGTCAGGTGAAGCGGAAGCCCGTCAGACCATACACCGTCTAAGTTCGAGCGTATGCGGAAGAAGTATGTTCCCGCTTCGAGATATATCGGGCCTGTGTAAAGAATATGCTCAGGATCGTCCTTCGGGCATATGCCGTTGGTGGTGTAGTAGATAACTGCACCCGGGGTCGAAGTGGTAAGTGTCAGATAGCCCTTTGAAACTGTGTCATTATCTTTGACTGTCTTGCCGTTCATAGTGGCTTCTACCTTTGCGGGGACTGTGGTGTCAGCCGTAACGGTATAGGTTACTGTCAGGGTATCACTTGGTTTCATGCCCGTTCTGAATGCCTTTGCCTTGATAGTCATATCCTCGTTAATGAAGATAGCCGAGCTGTAAACGGTGCTGTTTTCATCAGGCTCACTGCCGTCTGTTGTGTATCTTATAACAGCACCCTTTGTCTGTGTGGAAAGTATCACGCCTGTGTTCTTCTCAACTTCGCCTTCTTCTACATCTGCTGTGGGCTTCTTCACCTGCTCGGGCTTTGTAACCGTAAGCTCACCGCTGTCATATCGCTCGTCCATCTGAACCCCTGCGTAGCTTTCTACAAGGTTTTCAACTGCAAGCTGTATCTTGTCGCCCTCTGCTGAATTCTTATAGGTCAGAAGCAGATCGCTTGTGTAGCTTGGTGCTTTTTCATCTGCACTGCTCTTTTCGCTGTCTATTTTTGTAATGATAAAGTCCACAGGCCTGCCGTTTACAAGAAGCGTAAAGTTTGCGTTTTTAAGCGTGCTTTCATTCATGTATTTGTCAAATATCACCTCAACGCCCAAAGTGGTTGCCTTAACGTTCTTTATCTTCGGTGCTTCATAGCTTACAAGAGGGATATTCACATCAAGCTGAACGGGCAGAACGGGCATATAGTAAAAGCCGTCTGTGCTGTTCTTGACAGCGTCAAGTCCGAAATCCTTGCTACTGCCTGTGTCTGCGTCTTCATAGCCCTCGGCTGTTACCTTTACTCTCCACCAACCTTCGGGTACGAACCACTGATAGCGTCCGTCCTCGCCTGTGATCTGTGGATTAGGCTCTATGCCGAATTCATTTGAGTCTGCAACGATAACTGTTCCTCCCGAAAGCCCTGTTGCCACGTCGTATTCGTTTCTTGTAACATCAACGCTTCCGTACAGGGTGTACAAAGTAACTTCAGCGCCCTCAACACGGTTGCTCGGAACTGCCTCGTAAACATAACCTGAGGGATCATATCTTCCCTTTGGTCCGGAGGGAGCACTTACCTTGTTGTAGTTTACTGGTGTCATCATCTTATTGTGATAGCGGTCGAGCAGCCTGCTCTCACGCTCACGGTCATCATAGCTGTCCCATGCATTGGGATCGTATATTTTCTTTGGCCAGTTCTTCCAGTTGATTCCTTCGGAGCATAGCCCGCCGTTGTTGATATTGCGCTCGTATTTCTCGGCATATCTTGCCGCAAGATAGAGCCGCCTTCCCAGGTTCTTTGACTTGCGTCCCCATGCGTATTCACGAACGTCCTGCTTGAACTTATCCTCGGTGTATTTTCCCGGATCAAGGTTTTCAACTACCTTGTCCCATGCAGCCTTGATACCCTTCTCTGAAAAATCCTTTCCAAATTCGGTAGCTGTGTCAAGTGCGTTTTTGACCTCCTGCGTCATGCGCTCACCGAACATCTGGCGTATTTCCGGCACGATATCAAACGGACCCGGATCGCCGTTTGAAGAATACATCTTATAAAGCATCTGCAAGCAGTAGTTGTCTTTAAGGAACCTGTGGAGCTGCTCGATCTCCTCACTGGTAACGTCGATCTCCTGCATCCACTCAGCCATGTCGTCGCCTGTTTCTTTGGCTTCCTTTAGCTTATCAGCGGCATCTTTTATAGCATCCCAATCCCATTTTTTCTCGGGTGTCTTGAACTTTAAGCCCTTAGCGCCCGCTTTAAGGCTTCCTGAAGCGTATGCCATTATACTTGCGATAACGCTCACATTATCAGATTTTACGGTTGCCTTGTCTGTAATGGTTTCACCGTTCTTTTCAGCTGTTGCTGCCTGAGTTACAGCATTTGCATACTGGTTGTAGAAGACCGTCCAGATATCATATATCTGCTGTGCATAGCCTGCTGATACTGCTAAGTTTTTCTGTTCGTCGGTTATGGTAACATTGTTTGCTATTCGTTCGTCAAGTTCCTTGTCGGAGGAAGGATTGTGAAGAACATTTCCGCCGATATCAATAACAGTTATGTACTTCTTCTTTTGTGAAAGATCCCATGTGAGCTTAACAGTGCGTGTCGCAGTCATTATTGTCTGCTTGAATACTGTACCGAAGCTTTCATCATACCTCTTGATGGTCATTACTCCGAACAGATCTTCATCACCCTCAAAGCCGTCCTGATAGGCTGCATTGAACCAGCCCTCCTGATAAAGAACAACATTTGGTGCAAGATCGCCTGTTTGATCACCGTAGTTGAATGCAGGCGTTTCAAACAGCATAAGGTCATCTGCCTCGTCCTGATCCCAGATTAATGTATTCTGTGTTATTGAAACAGGTATCTTTGCAGTTTTTCCTTTAAGGTCAAAGAACAGATCCTCATCCACAACTGTCAGGTCAGATATAAGGTCTGTGCTTTCAAGCCTGTCATAGACTCTTTTCAGCTGTGCTTCGGTATAGCTTGATTCCTCTGCCTTTGAAATGTGGTCTGGTCTTGTCTTTACAGAATATGACACATAAGCTCCGTCCGGTGCAGAGCCCGGAATATAAGTCAGAGGTGTGAGCCATGTGCCGTCCTCTTGTTTGACGGCATCAATTATCATCAAATATCCGTTTCTCGGTATGTTGACAGCTGCCGCAGCTATCTGTTCGGGGTTGTCAAAGGTCATTTTCCACTGAACGCCCGCCTTTTCATTGCTGCCTGCGCTTCTGTACCAGCTCAGGTCACGGCTTACAGGATCACCGTCGTCCCAGATGACCATGCTATTCATCCATCCCTTTTCGGCATCGCCCTTGTGGTTCTCCCAGAAAAGCTCATACTTGTTCAGCACACCGTCACCGGGTGTGTAGAGCACCGGTACGGTATCAGATGTTCTTGCAAAGCTGCCGTCATCATATGCGCCTGCTGCGGTGAATTCCATAGAGTCATATTCCCCGAACACTGATGTGTCTACGCTCACCTTTGCCTTGTACTGACCTCTGTAGTCTGTTGTGGTTTTGCCGACAGGTGCGCCGTTGCAGTAGATAACAATATTGTAATCCTGCTGCTTATCCTGTGCATATCCCTGGAATCCCTTGGTTGACGGCATAGCCTGCCCGTAAACGGTGAATGTGCCGTCTGCTGTATCAGGTGGGGCTTCAAGGCTTATAACTGCAAGGTCCTGCTCAAATGAGCCTATCAGGTCGGTGTGCAGCTGCCTGTTTTCATCATACTGCAAGAAAGCATAGCAGCTCATGCTCTCAAATTCGGTCTGGCTGATAACAGTCGAAACAGTCATAGGGAAGCCGCCTAAAGCCTCAAGCTGTTCCTTGCTGAATGTAAGAGTTATGCTGCCGTCCTGCTGTATGATGCCGTTTGTGCCGCCCCAGCGGTCTATCTGGAGAGGAGTTCCGTTGACCGACAGAGCATAGGTGTTCACATATCCCATACCCTGACTATCCTGCGGCTGGTTGGTCATCAGGCGGATTGTCACGCCGCTGTCGGGCTCAAAGCCCTCCTTGGGAACAATGTCCGCATCTACGGTGATAAAACCGCCCCATGTCTTTGACATAGTTACCTTTGAGATATCCCGATCTACCTTGCCCTGCCCTTTGAACGCTGAGGCCTCGGTACTCAGGGTAATGGTGCCGCTCTTATAGTTGTTTTCGTCGGTGACATCTATAGCGGTATAGCCGCTGTGTTTTAGCGCCATGCCCTCTGCTGCTGTGTCGTAATCCTCGGGCAGCAGGGTGCTGAAGTATTCTCTGTTCACAGCCACGAATGTGTATTTATCCGGCAGCAGTCCGCCTGCCCAGCTGCTCTGGTCGCCTGCTCTGCTGTTGAAATAGTCATTCCTGTTAATTATAAGCTCGCCCTTGCCGTTGTAGACAAGCAGCTGCAAAGCCCCGTTCATAGGTCTGCGAAGGTTAAGATATACCGTCCTGCGGTGAACAAAGTCAAGCCCGCCCTTGGCATAAAGCTTGCCCTCGCTGTCCTTCCGGACTGTGACTGTGGCGGTGCCGTCGTATTCGGGGCCGCAGGCTTCCGGCCAGCCCTCGGCGTAAACGGTCAGCCTGTCGCCTTCCTTTATCTGATCGGTGTCTAAGACCGTGACAGCGCTTTCTGTGATCTTAGCCGCCAGTTCAGTGCCGTCTGCCTTGGTGACCTTTACCTTACGGAAATCAATTATTCGTCCCCGTCTGTTATTCCCGTCAGGCTCTACAACGGTCACATCGAGATAGATACGCCCTTCACGAAGCGGAACATTAAAGTCCTTGGAAAGGCTTCCTGCTGCTATGTCCTCGGCGGTCACGGTATAGCTGACACTCTGGTGATAGTCGCCGTAAACGCTCACAGTGATAACAGTGCCCTCGGTTATACCGTCAATAGAATACTGCGCCCCTGACCGGAATGTTTTTGACTCAATTACCATAGCACTGTTTTCACCCGGTCTGGATATATCTATCCGGTAATACCAGAAATCATCACCATAGCTTCCGCCCGACAGATCCTCTGCCTTGACAAAGCCTGTCATAGTCATGCTGGGCCTTTTTACAAAGGGTACGCTTATTTCTCTTTCACTGTCAAGTGTTACCTTGATAAGCTCGCTTTCGACATACTGTACGGCATAGCTGTCCTTGGGTACTGCACGGAGATATACCGCTTCATCGTCAAGTACTGTATAGTTGTCAGCCTCGCTAAGAAGCTGCTTGCCGTCAGCGTCGGAATACCATTCATAGCTCTTGCCCCACCAGGAAACGCCATTTCCGTCAGCTGTCGCTTTTGCATATACCCTCTTTGCCCTGTGATCGGTGAGCTTCAGGATAACAGGGCTATCAATGCCGCTCTGGAGCGTTATCTCCTCTGAGCCAAACGTCATATTGCCGTAATCAGACACATATGCCACAGCCTCAAGGGTATACCTGCCAGAGGCGATGTTACTAAGTGTGACAGGTGCTGAAGTATCGTCTATGTAGGACTGATATACAATGTATCCGTCTGTGTTCTTAACATACAGATAAGGTCTTGCACCAGAGGTGATCTCCCCTTCAAAGGAAATGGTCATAGTCGGGGCAACGTCAAGGTTTATATCCTCGCTGTAGATCTTTTCATTGTTCAGTAACAGGTCAAAGCTGTCAACACTCTTGGCATCAGCGGGGATCGTGCTTCTGTAATAGGCATAGTTGCTGTAGGTGTAGACAGTCATTTTAAAATCTACAGTTTTTGAAGCGCCTTTTTTGTCTGTATAGCGCATAACGCCCGAAGCTGTTTCGTCAGCTTCAAAGCTGCGATTAGTATACAGGAACACGCTGTATTCGCCCTGATCACGCAAAAGGGTATCTCCCACATACGAAAGCACTATCTGTGGGGTATTGTTCCCGTCAAGCGCGATCGGCTTGTTTGCAATGTTGATAATAAATGTCTTGCTTGCGCTTTCACCGTCTGCCTCCGAAGCGGTAACAGTTGCGCTGTACCTGCCCACGGTTGACGGTGTACCCGATATAACGCCTGTTTCGGCATTTATAGAAAGACCGTAAGGCAGACCTGTGGCATCCCATGTGAGCGCCTTTCCTGCAACATAAGGCGTTGCCTCTGCTTTAGCGGAGTATTTCTCGTCCACTGTGCCGTCAGCAAGCTGCTGCGTGGTGATAACCGGCGGATCTGTAGCTATCGTGACAGTAAACTGCTTGTCAGCCACCCCGCCGTCAGCTTCGGCAGCACGTACAGTAAAGCTGTAGCTGCCCTTAGCTGAGGGTGTGCCCGAAATACTGCCATTACTGCTGAGTGTAAGGCCTGCGGGCAGCTCGCCCTTTGCAATGCTCCAGGTAACAGCTTTGCCCGAGACTGCAGGTGTTGCCGTTAAAGAAGCAGAATAATCCACAGCCACCTTGCCGGAAGGCAGTGAGCTTGTAGTTATCTTGGGCGGGTCAAGATCCTTGACACTTATAGTGAAGAACTTGCTTGCAGAATTGCCGCCCTTTTCGGTAGCAGTTGCCTTGAATGAATAATTGCCAACTGTCGTTGCTTTGCCCGTAATAGCACCTGTTGTGCTGTTAATGCTAAGTCCGTCGGGAAGTCCGGGAGCGTCCCAGGTTATAGCTCCGCCATAGACAGCATCCGCTTCAAGCTTGGCCGAATATGCCGCACCCTTCTTGGCTTCGGGGAGAGCATACGTAGTTATTGTGGGAGGCTGCTTAAGATCACCTGCATCGACAACATGAACAATGCCGTCAGTGCTGTAATATTCGTCTGTATAGGCTTCTGTATAGAAAGTCTCCCTGCTCGTGACCACTTTCAGCCTGTAATCTCCTACTGCGACACTGGGTATTGCGATATTCTGGATCCAGATATCCAAGCCGTACTCGGTCTTGCCGGTGTCAGGGTTGTCATAGGAAAACACTTCAGGCTTGCCGTCACCGCCGTAGGCCAGCAGGTCGTACTTCTGGGCCTTAGTATCGGCATCGACCAGATAGATGCCCTTGATAGTATCATTTCCCGAAATGGAAACGAATGCGGATACAGACAGATCCACTCCGCCTGATGGATCTCTGGTCAGATATCCGTCATTAGTTCCGTAGCCGTAGTCCTCCATACGGTTGTTGTCATACCAGTTGGCTTCGAGCCATTCCTGACTGCCTGCTGAAACTGTCAATAAAGATATGGGCATCAAGCTCATGAGCATAAGCATTGCCAGCATCAGCGACAGAGACCTTTTCCCGAAACTCAGTTTCATACTACATCCCTCCATTTATGTTGAAATAGCAAATATATACAATAAGCCAATTTAATCATAGCATGCTATAGACTATTTGTAAAGGTAGGGAAACCCCTACCATCCCCGCAGATCGCGAAAATATGAGGGTTATTGATAAATGCTGATCTGTGCCGCCCGACAGCTTCGATCGACAAAAAAAGATCAAGGTCAGCGTGAGCAGAACCTTGATCATTTTCCTGTCATGGTCTTGTGAAACAGATCTGTCAGTCCCGAACGGGTAGAGGTGTCTGTTTTGCGGTAGAGTGAGGTAACATACTTTTGCAGCCCCTTTACCGTTATCGACAGTCTTTCGCTTATGACTGCCTGTTTGTCTTCAGTGGTGACAAGCTCATAAAACACCTGAGTTTCTCTTGAGGTAAGGGCATACTGTTCACGCAGCCGTTCCAGTGCTGCATCAGCGGAAAGCGCTGCAGGAGCAGCATCAGCCTTCGAGTCTGCGGAAAGGTCAAATCCGCCGCTTACCGCCAAAAGCACGATCGTCAGAACAAGCCCTCCCAGATTAAGCCCGAGAACCATTGGTGCCGAAAAACTTGAAAGCTTTATGCCTGCGCTGACAAGCACCATAACGCTATCCATTATACGCCCCATAGCTGCCCACAGGGAAGGGAACTTAGTACCTGGCGCAATTCTCCAGAAGGTAATATAATAGTAGGAAACTGCTGCCGCCAGAGAGAAGTAGAAAAGGCACATATTCAGCCAATAAGTCCCCGAACTTCCGATAAGCACGCAGTTCAGCATTCCTGCAAGAGCTATGCACAAGGCTGTCAAAGGCACAAGCTTGCCGTTTCTCTTATCCCCAATATAGGCAAAAAGTATGTAGCAGGGGATCATAATAAGCCTTGGCCAGGAGTAGACGTTGTAATCCGTATAGCCGCTCTTTATCTGCAAATGGTGGATATACAGGTTATAGAAGCTTGCCAGCAGCAGAAGTGAGGCTGCGATAAGGCAGACGAAGACTACACTTTTGGCAGCAGTCCTGTTGACCGCTTGACCCGGCTGCGTATCCGGAAGTTTCAGGATGCGGAGCATATAGAGCGTTAGCAGCAGTGCCGCAGGCAGCATCACGATAAGAGCTCTGCTCTCTCCACGCCAAATGCCGAACAGATACTGGAGCAGTATCGCAGCAGCCATTCCACCGCCCATAGAAAGCGCAAGCGGCTCGCCTGCAGCGCCGCCTTGGGACATTCTCTGCTGAACGGCTCCGCCGAGACAGCCAAGCCCGAAACAGCTTACAAAAGTCACTATAAGATAGAAGGCCGAACCCTTATTCGCCAAGGGCATTACTACTGAGCCGATCAGAAGAAAAACTGCGATAAGCTTTTGAAGCATGCTTCTTACAGGACTGCGCTTAAAGAAAGACTCCGCCACAAAAAAGGAGATATAACCGCCGATAACGAACAGCTGTATCATAAAGTAGACCTTCTCCCTGTGCACTGTAGAGAGATAGCCTTCTCCTGCACGGTTACCGAGCCCGAGAATGGTCAGCTGAAAAAGCATATAAGAAAAAAACAGCCAAAGAGGCTTTGGTATTCTGTTGTATATTACCTTCATAGCAAAGCCTCCCTTGAGTTATCGACCGATCACCTGAACTGACAAATCAAAATATTATGTATTAGTATAGCATGGACTGAAGGATTTTTCAAGTGCCGATTTTACATGCTTAGAATGCCGTGTAGTACTTTACGATCCCGCAGAATGGTTTTCGCTCTATAAATTTCAAAGAGCTATGTTCAAAAATATATCTCCTTCATATTCTGCGGCATAGAAGCAGACATCATCTGCACGACGACGACAGACTCTGCCTGTGGCTGATTGTTCGGCTATACATTCTTCATTACATCACCTTATGTAAATAATATAACTACTCCAAGTTTTTTCACCATTATATCACGCAAACCTACCGCTGTCAATTAAATGAGCTTTATTTCGGCGAATAGTATATATTAAAACCCCCGGCTTTTATATTTTAGCCGCTTCAAGTCCAGATAGCAGGCAATAGACGATGCACCCCCAGAGCAAACAACACAAAGCCCAATAACACAGAAAATGGCATGAACACCACCCCTGCAACAGGTGCAGCCATAGACATGGGTATTGCAGCACTTATCAATATCAAGCAGAAATACTAATAATGAGCTGACACAGCAGACTTTTCCGAGTGGGTGGTCTATTTTTTATACAGAAGTTAATCTCCTAAAGAAGTATACCATTCTCAAGCATACGTCAATACGAACATAGATTGTTTGTGCACTCTCAATACAATTGTTGAAAATGGAGATTTTTTCTTTTACCCTATAATTTTGCCTTAACTCTCACACTAAAATCCTAAGTATAAGTGAGAGTTATTTTTTATTGAAATTTATGGATAAGACCTTTAGCTCCTCTTTATCAAAAAAGCTGTGCAAGTCACACATTTTCCATAGGGCTGATTTGTTTAATACAGAGATGATTATTACAATTCTCTCGAAACCGCTTATATAATCGCCTCAAAGTGTCGTTACTAATGAAGGCTATGTTGCATTCGCTATTGTCTGCGCATGTTTTTCAACAACTAATAGCCCTCACACTTGCCATTTGTGCAATCTAACAATTTTTTAAAAACCCAATTAACTTTTACGCTCGTCATTCAGAATTAACTTATGAAAGGCACATAGTTTTTCCTGCCTCGCCAGCAGAAGAAAAAAGTACAAAGTCATACATCTAACCATTCAAACCTAAAAGGAGGAAACAGCGGCGTACATTAAAAAGCTAACTGACAAATAACATCATAACGCTTGATCTATCGCCAAGTCAGGCAGAATAAAAATCAGAGAGGAGAATGACATTTGAATTTAACAGAAAAACAGCAGATCATTTCGCAGATAGTTCTTCTATTAGAACAACTTATTGAAACGCAGCCGCCTGAGCCTGCACCAAATCCTCAATCGAGCGAAACTCAGCCTCTTGAAATGCTCACCGTCAAGGAGTGCGCCGCACTTGTAAACGGCTTATCTGAGCACACAGTCCGCCAACTTGTTGCACAGGACAAAGTCGCCTATGTCCGTGCAGGCAGCGGTGTGAGGGGTAAGATTTTGGTAAGTAAAGACTCGTTGCTAAAGTATCTTGGAGTAGCAGATTGACCGACAAAAAAGCGACCCTACCCAGGACGGCAGGGTGAAGCGTGTAAATGTGTATAATAGCATTTTTGATTTACATAATTACGCAAGTACAGAAAGTCCCGGCATTTTACCGGTACTTTCCCGCAGGCGTTAACGATGTTAACTCTGCGGTGTTTAGAGGCTTTGCAGCCCTAAACGAAGGCTCGGCAAAATCGAGCCGAAAAACTGAAATACATAAAAAGAGAGGACTGATGAAAATATCAAGAAAAAACAAAACGCTCCGCCGAAAGGAGATAGTGTATTCAGCCGAGGAATGGGAGCAGATTGAAAAGCAAGCTGCTGAGTGTCACTTGAAAACCTCGACTTGCAAAGCCTATCAAAAATCAGCCTGACGCTTTTCGTCTTGCAGAGATGTTGGCTGTCATCAATAAGGATCATATTTCGTCCATAGGTGATCTGGAGGGGAGGATCTTGCGGTTGAGAAAAGAGTATGAAAAGACTAAGGGTGAGGAATGTTTGAAAAAGTTAAGAGTATATCAAGATATTAAGGATACATACAACGAAATATCCCAGGGAGACTATATTTCAAAGCTCGTAAAGGAAGAAAAACTCCGCAGGGAGCAGGAGCAGAAAAAGCAGCCCCCAAAAAATAAACACCGCCGATAAATATTCAAAGATTTAACGCAACTTATATATTGAACAAAACAGCGGAATGTGTTATACTGAGGGTACGATATATTCCGCTGTCGGAAAGGAGTTAAAATGATAAGACAGCAGAAAAATACCACCACACGAAAGGTGGTGGCGGAATGAATATACAAGAACGCAAAAACAAAGAGGGCAAGATCACCTCATATCGCATAAGGGTGTTTGACCACAGAGACGCTCAAACGGGCAAGCAGGTTTTCCGAACGCTATCTGTAAAGTATGACGATATCAAGTCGACAGCATGGAACAGGAAAAATGCCGAAAAGCAGGCGGTGATCTTTGAAAAGGGTATCGAGGAACAGACCGCAAGTGACTCAAGAGTGACTTTTGATGAATATTGTGACTACGCTATCAGGATCAAGGAGCAGTCGAGCATATCACCGTCAACAGCGTATAGCTACCGCAGCAGTAAAAAGCGTATCGCACCCTATCTCGGTCATGTTCAGCTAAAGAAGATGACACCTGCAATGATTAACAGTGCATACTCTGCAATGCTTGAAATCGGCTTCTCTAAGAACTCGGTCTATGCAATGCACTTGTTTGTACACGCTATGCTTGCAATGGCTTTCAAGGAGGGGCTTATCCCCCGCAACTATGCCGATGCAGCCACACCTCCAAAAAAGAATCAGCCCGAGGTCGATGCACTTTCAGAGGAACAGCTTGATTTATTTTTCAAATTGCTTTACGAGGATACCTCTGTTCACAGCTATACGTTTCAAGTGCTTTTCAGCCTATTGCTCGCAATGGGCTGCCGAATCGGTGAGCTATGTGCGCTCTCATGGGATAACGTGGATTTTGACGAGAATCGAATACATATTTGCAGGCATTTCATCAAAGACAGCACCGGCACACGCATTGAGGAAGGCTGTAAGACAAACGCAGGTGACCGCTGGCTTTACATGGACGATGAAACTATGGATATGCTGAAGGAATACCGCAGACATTATGATGAGGTCGCTAAGGCCTACGGCAGCAAGTGGAATTACTTTGCAAAAGCCGTTTTCTTTTCGACACATAACCCCGGATTTTTTATGAACCCCAGTACAGCAAGAGCATGGCTGCATGAATTTACAAAGAGAAATCATCTGCCGAGGATACACCCTCATCAGTTCAGACACACAGCTATCAGCTTGCAGCTTCAAAACGGTATCAGCATACCCGAAGCGGCAAAGAGGGCCGGGCACTCTCGACCCGATGTAACCCTTCGCACATACAGTCACACGCTCAAAGACAACGACCGTCATTGCTGCGAGGTAGTTACCAAAGCTATTCCGAAGATGCCCAAGCGAAAGACTGGCTGACAGCTTACGGGAAGATACGTTAAATGCAAGCTCTGATAACTTGCAGCAGCGTAAAAGTTGACCGTTTGTTGACCAAAGCGATTGAAGGGCGGTAGGGCAAAGACGTTAATTGCGTGTTTTCGTGGGGTGGGGTTGCTTTTTTAGTGTTAATATGGTATAATCTGTATATATTAACCCGTCTGCGAAAATGCAATTTGATACCCGCCGATATTTGTCCCGATACCGACCTTATTTATGCTCCGTCAGAAGGAGGGCCTCTGATGAAAAACACTAAGCGAAAGACTATCTGCCTTGTATCATCTCAGCTTACTACAGACCATGGAAAGCGTATCAGCCGAGGAATAGCTGCCCAGTGCGAAAAATACGGCTACGATCTGGCTGTTTTTTCTTCGATGGTGAATTTTGATCTCTACTATCAGAGTTATGCCCGGGGCGAGATAAACATCTATGATCTTATAAATTTCAGCCTGTTTGACGGTGTCATACTTGATACTGTGAACCTTATGTCATCAGACCTGACTGAGGTCATGGATATGCTCTGCCAAAAGATCGGCAGAGAAGCTGATGCGCCTGTTGTATGTATAGGCATACCTTACAAAGATCTGGATTTCATCGGCAACTCCAACGATGAACAGCTCAGGGAGATCTGCCGTCACGCAGCCCGGGTACACGGGTGCAGGGATATATGTATACTGACGGGGCCGAAGGATAATCACGAGGCGGAGGAACGGCTGGAGATCATGCTGGACGAGCTGCATAAGCAGGGGCTTGAAGTCTCTGATGAGCACAGGATATACGGCGATTTCTGGTACACCAGCGGTATAAAGCTGGCGCAGGATATAATCTCAGGAGCTGTAGGGAAGCCGGACGCTGTTATCGCCGCCAGCGATCACATGGCGCTGGGCTTTATCGATGAGTATACAAAGCAGGGGCGCCGCGTCCCGGAGGATATGGTGGTCCTGGGGTTTGAGGCCACGAATGATGCTATGCTGGCGGATATCCCCCTGACTTCGATAGAGTCGAACTTTGCAAAATGTGCTGCTGATGCAGTAGATCATATCAGACGGATCATCGAGCCGGATATGAGTATATTGCCGTACGAAACGAATAACAGTACAATGATGCATTTCGGGAAAAGCTGCGGCTGCACACCCGATATGGAAGATATGGTGCAGGCAATCAGGACCTCTCTGTATCACATTGTAAGATATTACTCGCAGGATGTCTTTGAGGATAATGTAGATATAGGTCTGCTTCTGGAAAACTTCATTCCCGAGCAGCTTACCGCATCCGATACACCTGACGAATGTATAGAGAACATCTACAAATCGACCTATGCTATCTCGCCCTTCCTGAATTTCTATCTATGCCTGAGCCCGGACTGGCTGGACCCGAATAAAGATATCATTTTGGGGCACCCAGACAAAACAGATATGGTCATCCTGAGATCCAATACGGGCCGGAACGATAGATACAGGCCGGAGGAAAAGATCACTTTCGATACATCCGTCATGCTCCCGCAGCTTTTTGAGCAGACAGATGAGCCTTCTGCATATTATTTTTCGGCTGCCCATTTTTCGGATAAGACTCTGGGCTATGCCGTATTGCAGAGAAGATACTGCGACAGCAGCAAATTCAATATCGTCTATCGCAACTGGCTGAGATTCGTAAACAATGCTCTCGAAATGTCCAGGGCAAGGAACCGCTTTTTTGTCCTTTCGGTATATGACAAGATGACCGGGCTCTATAACAGGCGGGGCTTATACAGCGAATATGACAAGCTCGTTTCAGGTATATCCGGCGAAAAGGAGATATTCGTCAGCACGATAGATATGGACGGCCTGAAATACATAAACGACACCTTCGGTCATTCAGCCGGGGATGAAGGGATAATCTGTATAGCCGATGCAGTAAGAGCGATAGCTGCGGAGAAAGATATCATGTGCCGCGCAGGGGGAGATGAGTTTATTATACTCGGTCTACGCGAATGCGGCAGCTTCGACCGGGAACGACATATAAACGAGTTCTGCTCGGTGCTTGAGAAGCTGTCCGGAAGCTCAGGAAGACATTATCCGATAACTGCAAGCATCGGCTGCGCGGTGGGCAGGATAAATGATACCGAAGACCCGAAAGCTCTCCTTGAGGATCTTCTGGAAGAATCTGACGAGCAGATGTACCGCTACAAGAGCAACAGGCGGCGGAGAAGAGAAGACAGAAACGGCAGGGATTGACGAAAGTGCCCGACACCTGTCATGCAGACAACACAATAGGATCTATGCAGTAACCAAAAGCAGTCTGTGCAATTCGTGCAGGCTGCTTTGTGCTTTCCGGAGGCCGTTTTTTCCGGGGATAGTGGCTTTTTACGCCGCAATTGTAAACCTGTTACAAAATAACGGTTGACAACAGTCCGGAGCGATGCTATAATATTGAATGGAGGAAGTGATAAAAATCAATAATGCAAACAAAACAAGAGACATGGCAATGACCGCGATGTTTACCGCACTGATAACCGCAGGGGCATATATCCGTATCCCTGTACCTGTCTGCCCCTTCACGCTGCAATTCCTGTTTACCACCCTAGCGGGGCTGATACTCGGGAAGAACAGGGGAGCTGCCGCATCGGCTCTGTATGTCGTTCTCGGACTGGCAGGGCTCCCTGTTTTTACAGGCGGCGGAGGATTGACGTATGTGCTTCAGCCGACATTCGGCTATCTTATCGGATTTATAGCGGGCTCATACATCACCGGAGCGATCGCCCGCAGCGGAAAGGCAGATACCAGGCGGCTGCTTATGGGCTGCTTTGCGGGGCTTGCAGTGGTTTACGCGCTGGGAATGATCTATTACTATGTGATAAGTGCGGTCTATCTTAACGAGCCTGTCGGTATAGGTGCTTTGTTCCTGTACTGCTTTGTGCTGGCAGTCCCGGGGGATATTGCCCTCTGCTTACTGTCTGCGGCTCTGGCAAAACGGCTCATGCCTGTAATTCACTCGAAAGGAACAGTATAATGGAGATAAGGGAGATCACCGAAGAAATAATAAACGGAAGAAGGCTGACAAGAGAGGACGACCTGAGCTTTCTCCTGACCGTCGGGCAGGAGGAGCTAATGGGATGTGCCGACAAGCTGCGGAGACATTTCAGCGGGAACAGGGCGAACCTTTGCAGCATCATCAACGGAAGGAGCGGGCGCTGCCCGGAGGACTGCAAATTCTGTGCGCAGTCGGCGCGGCACTGCACAGGCATCGAGGAATACGGCTTTCTCGATAAGCAGAGGATATCGGCGGAATGCCGCCATAATGAGGAGCAGGGCGTTCACCGCTTTGCGATAGTTACGGCGGGGCGGAAGCTCAGCGGGGAAGAGTTCGATAAGGCTCTGGATACATACCGTACTCTCGCCCGGGAGAGCAAAGTGGGGCTGTGCGCTTCATTCGGGCTGCTTGAGAAAGAGCAGTTTGCCCTGCTGCGTCAGGCGGGAGTTTCAAGGTATCATGCGAATATCGAGACTTCGAGAGCGAATTTCAGGAACATCTGCACGACACATACCTTTGAGGATAAGCTGGAATGTATCCGCAGAGCCAAGGCCGCAGGGCTTGAAGTATGCTCTGGAGGCATCATAGGCATGGGGGAAAGCTGGCAGGACCGAATCGACATGGCTCTGACACTCAGCGAGCTGGGCGTGAGCTCCATACCGATAAACGCTCTGATACCCATCAAGGGCACGCCTCTGGAAGACCTGGAGCGTATCACCGAGGCGGATATACTCAGAACTGTCGCTGTGTTCCGCTTTATCGTCCCCGAAGCGGACATTCGCCTTGCCGCCGGGAGAAACCTTATGTCTAACTGCGGCGAGCGTGCTTTCCTTGCGGGAGCAAATTCAGCTATTACCGGGGATATGCTTACGACCTCCGGCAACCGCATCCGGGAGGATATAGCTATGCTGGAAAAGATAGGCTATCAAACCTATCACACAGGGAGGGATAACGATGGCTGAGGGTCTGTTCGTTACCGGGACAGGAACGGACATAGGGAAGACCTATGTTACGGCTCTGCTGGTCAGGAAGCTCCGCAAAGCGGGCTTTGATACAGCCTATTTCAAGGCGGCTGTCAGCGGGAACGAAAGGGATAAAAGCGGCAGGCTCATACCGGGGGATGCTGCCTATGTAAAGAGAATATCCGGCACAGATCAGCCGCTGGAAACGATGTGCCCTTATGTTTACGAGGCTGCGGTGTCTCCACACCTCGCCGCAAGGAAAGAGGGCAGCCCTGTGGAGCTGAGCGTTGTCAAGGCGCAGTATGAAAAGCTCTGCGGAGAATACGGATATGTCATCTGCGAGGGCAGCGGCGGTATCGTCTGCCCCATCCGCTATGATGAGGAAAAGATAATGCTGGAGGATATCATCAAAGCTCTCGGGCTGCCGACGGTCGTAACGGCAGACGCAGGCCTCGGGACGATAAACAGCGTGGTGCTTACCTGCGAATACATGAAAGCACACGGTCTGGATATCCGGGGGCTGATACTGAACAACTTTCACAAGGGCGATATAATGGAGGAGGACAACAAGCTGATGTGCGAGAAGCTGACAGGGATACCTGTTATCGCCTGTGTCGGTGAGAACGATACCGATATAGATATTTCGGCAGATGTACTCAGAAGCATCTGCGGCAGAGGAGGAAAACAATGATCTGGTATCCGTATGCTCAGATGAAAACACTGGATGCTCCCATAAAGATAGCCAGCGCAAAGGGGGTGCATCTTTACACAGAGGACGGTCACGATCTGATCGACTCGGTGTCCTCATGGTGGAGCGTGATACACGGCTACGGCCACCCGGAGATAAATGCCGCTGTCAGGGAGCAGCTCGACAAATTTGCTCACGTTATGCTGGGCGGCCTGACACACGAGCCTGTTCAGAAGCTCTCCGACAAGCTGGCGGAATGGCTGCCGGGAGACCTTGACTACTGCTTCTTCTCCGATTCTGGAAGTGTGGCGGTCGAAGTCGCATTGAAAATGGCTTTGCAGTTCAACACCAACCGGGGCTCCCGAAGGGATACGATCCTTGCTCTTGAACACGCCTATCACGGAGACACCTTCAAGGCAATGGAGGTCGGGGACGATGAGGATTATCATTTCGCCTTCGGAGTCAACAGTGAGAAAAAGCGGGGAGTTGTCCATATACCAACCGAGATCCCGGCGCTTGAAAAAGCCTTTGCGGAATACGGAGAACGTCTGACCTGTTTCATAGTCGAGCCTCTGCTTCAGGGCGCGGGGGGAATGAGGATGTACGGTGTCAGCTTCCTTGAAAGAGCAAGGCAGCTCTGCGATCAGTATGATGTGCTGCTGATCTTTGATGAGGTCGCAACAGGCTTCGGACGTACAGGCAACCGCTTTGTGGCTGATCTTGTCCTGCCGGACATACTTGTTCTGGGAAAGGCTCTGACAGGCGGGTATATCGGTCACGCTGTGACAGTAGCGAACCGCAGGGTATGGGAGGGCTTCTGGAGCGACGACCCTGCTCATGCCTTTATGCACGGCCCGACATTTATGGGCAACGCCCTCGCCTGCTGCGCAGCTCTCAAATCCATCGAGCTTTTCGAGCGGGAGGATTATATCTCGAAGATACGCCGAATAGAGGAGATAACCCGCCGAGAGATGGCAGGCTTCTCTGACCCTCGCATCAAGGAAGTCCGCATCATGGGCGGCTGTGTCTGCATAGAGGTATATGACGGCAGAGTGCTTGAAGGCTTCAGGAGATTCGCATACGAACACGGAGTATTCAGCAGGACTTTTCTGAAATATATGTATGCTATGGTCCCCTATGTGATAAGCGAGGCGGAACTGGTCAAGGTGCTTGATACAATGAAAGCGTGGTTTGCATAACAGACCGGGCAGGGAGAAGTGCTGCCCGGTCAATGATATGAAAGAGAAAAGGCAGCCGTAAGGCTGCCTTTAAATATGTTGTATCCGTCATCCGAAACAGATCGCTTCATTGCTGTTTTTATTTTGTTCGGTAGTTTGAAAAAGCGGCGGGGAGTTCCCGCCGCTTTTATCTGTAATTTCAGAGAGCGCCTTGAAGCACTATTTCAGCTTGTTGTAGTCGTCATCCGAAACAGCCTCGCACCATTCCGTTCTGCTGTCCTCGCCCTGTATCTCGACTGCAAGATGAGCGAACCAACTGTCCTTGGCAGCGCCGTGCCAGTGCTTGACTTCGGCGGGGATATTGACAACATCTCCCGGGCGGAGCTCTCTGGCTTCCTTGCCCCATTCCTGATACCAGCCGCGTCCGCCGATACAGATGAGCATCTGACCGCCGCCGCTTTTTGCGTGATGTATATGCCAGTTGTTGCGGCAGGATGGCTCAAAGGTCACGTTGAAGATCGGTATCTGCTCTGAGGAGACCGGCGCAAGATAGCTCTGGCCTGTAAAGAATTTGCCGTAGGGATTGGGCTCGCCTATGGGGAACATTATCTCGTTCTGGAAGCTCTCCTTTTCGGAAAGAGCCGGAGCACTGTCTGCATAGACCTCCTTTGCGATACCGAATACCGCCCAGGCATGAGGCCAGCCGGCATAGAAGGCTGTGTGGGTTATGACCGCAGCCATTTCCTTTTGGGAAACGCCGTGATTTTTGGCGTTCTGGATGTGGTAGCGGATGGAACTGTCTGTCACGCCCTGCGACATAAGAGCGACTACTGTGATGATACTGCGGGTCTTCAGGTCGATATCGGTGTTGTTCCAGTTCTCTCCGAAGAGGATATCATCGTTGAAGCGGGCAAAATCGGGAGCAAACTCTCCGAGCTGAGTCCTTCCTGCTGTCTGCACTATTTTTTCAGCCATTGTGATACCTACTTTCTTATAAAATGTTCGTCTTTGTCAGGCAGACCGCCCTCATCGCTGACATAACGCTCCACTGTCATGTGGAGATCGTATTTATCGCGGAGCTCTGCGATCTTCTTCATCATAGGCGATGCGTGGTGGCGGTCTATGGCAGACTGATCTGTCCATTCGTCTATCAGCAGAACAGTCTCGGGATCGTCAAGGGAAACATAATACTCATACCGCAGATTTCCGTCCTCGCTGCGTATGGCTCCGACCGTTCCGCCGGAAGTCATTTCCTCTGCGAAGGCTCTTGCAGAGCCGTTTCTGCCGGTATATCTGAGATTAACGGTAATACTCATCCTGCACCTCACATTTACAGCCGCTGAGCGGCAGTTTTTTGTCAGACATTTCTGCCAAGCTCATAGGCTGCGTTCATGTAAGACCCGTTCTTTTCCGCATCTGCCGGATCGCCCAGACCTCCGCCGGACAGCACGCTGACGAGCCTTGCTTTCTCAAAGCAGGCGACCCAGCCCTGCAAGCCGCCCCTGGCTGTATGACAGACCTCCTCGCCGTCCTCGGCGGAGGCGGTTATCAGATAGACTTCTCTGAATCTGTAATCCGAGGGATAAAGGGGATTGCAGCGGTCGAGCAAGGTCTTGAGCTGGCCGCAAAGCTCATAGTAATAGATCGGGTTTGCAAAGATCAGCACATCGGCATTGCCGACTTTCTCACATATCTCCGAAGCATCGTCCTTGATGACACACTTCATGGTTTTCTGACAGGCAAGGCAGCCCTTGCAGAAATTCAGAGTTTTACCCTTGAGAGTTATGAACTCAACATCGTGCCCTGCATCCTCTGCACCCTTTGCTGCCTGCTTTGCCAGTGTTTCGGAATTGCTGCGGTCCCGCAGGCTGGACGATATGACAAGTACCTTTTTAGCCATAGTATTTCTCCTTATTTCAGATATTCACGGTAAAACGCTTCCAGCTTGTCAAAGGGGATAGCATCCTTGCCGCCGCCGTCATAGAGGTCTGTGTGGACGGCATCGGGGATGATGAGCAGCTCCTTGTTGCCGGTATATTTGCTGTCCTTTGTCATAGCGGCATAAGCATCCCTGCTGAAATAGCAGGAGTGCGCCTTTTCGCCGTGTACGATGAGGACAGCGCTTCTGATCTCGTTTGAGTATGTATTTATGGGCTGATTCATGAAGGACATACAGCCGATAACGTTCCAGCCGCCGTTGGAGTTGAGAGAGCGGGGGTGATAGCCTCTCTCGGTCTTGTAGTAGCTGTGGTAGTCCTTGACGAAGAAAGGTGCATCCTCCGGCAGAGGATCTATAACGCCGCCGCCGAGGGTATACTCGCCGCTCTGATAATCCTTTATGCGCTGCGCATTGAGAGCGGCTTTCTTCTCATAACGCTTTTCTTCTGTGTTCTCGGAATCGAAATAGCCGTTGGCATTGACACGGGCCATATCATACATAGTAACTGCGGCAGTCGCCTTGATACGGGTATCGAGGGCCGCTGCATTTATCGAAAGTCCGCCCCAGCCGCAGATGCCGCAGATGCCGATACGGTCTGCATCCACATTTTCCTGAACGGAGAGGAAGTCAACGGCTGCCTGAAAGTCCTCGGTGTTGATGTCAGGGGAGGCCATATATCTCGGCTGTCCGCCGCTCTCGCCTGTGAATGAGGGGTCGAAGGCAACGGTCAGAAAGCCGCGCTCTGCAAGGGTCTGAGCATACAGACCGCTGCACTGCTCCTTGACAGCGCCGAAGGGCCCGCAGACAGCGACAGCAGGGAGCTTCCCTCCGGCATTCTTTGGGATATACATATCTGCTGCGAGGGTGATACCGTAGCGGTTGCGGAAGGTCACTTTCCTGTGATCTGTTTTGTCCGATCTCGGAAAGGTCTTGTCCCATTCCTGTGTCAATGTCAGCATTTCGTTTTTCATAGCGATACCCCCGTTTCAATATGACAGCGTTACGGTGATATTTCCCTCACCGAACAGTTCTTCCAGTTCGTCTCCGCTGATGCCGGCGATGTGCCCCAGCTTTGTATAGCTCCATGAATTCGAGTCATAGAAGATCGTCATCTGATCTCCCTGATAGAGCATTATATCTCCCGCCTCGGTGGTCACGCTCTCATCTGATCTCGTAAGCGCCCAGGGCAGGCTGCCGACCTTTTCAAATCCTCCGTATTCATGGAGAGAAACGGTGACAGGCTCGGCTTTCAGCTTCTCCGCAAGCTCTCTTGCAGCGGTGCTGTCAGCAAGCTCTGCGGTAAGCTCTTTGCCGTTTACGGATATTTTCAGTTTCATATCATCATTCCTTTCGCCGGACGGGAGCGTTTCGGCCACGGAGCTTTCGGCGGTATTATCCGCTGCTCCTGCACCGGTGTTCTGCTGCGATGATGCGCTGCTCCCGGAGCTCCCGCAGGCTGTAAAGAGCGACGCGCAGCCGCATATAGCCAGGATCAGTAACAGTTTTTTCATGGCGCACCCCCGCTTTCCATATTCCATATCAGATTGTCTATCTTGTCCAGCACAGCCTGTTTCTCGTGGATATTATCCAGCAGCGCTTTACGGGTCTTCCGCAGGATACGCACCTTTTCCGCACAGCAGCAGTTGTTCTCGCAGTGCCGGAGGAATGACTTTACCTCGCTGTCTGTCATCCCCGAGCTTTTCAGCAGATCTGCCAGTTCATTATCGGTTATTTCGGGTATCGTCACCTTCATCTGATCACCTCCGGCAAAAGAAAAAGAGTACAGAGTTTTTGTTCTGTACTCATTATAGCATAGATTTGCTGATATGTAAAATGCTTATATTTAATACATTAGTATGCCTGGAACGTATATTTGTATTGGCATTGCTCCTGGCTGAAGTCATACCGGATTGGCTGTCATTTGAGAGATAAGTGACAAAATAATTCAGCATAGAAGAAAGGGTCTTACAGATTGGGCAGTGTCCTTTAACGAACAAAATATGTATGGTATCTCCGAGGAGTTTTTTCCTCGGAGATTTTTGCATATATTGCTATACTACCCTTTAACCACTTTGTTCGGCGTGTTCGGCAAAATTGGAGATACACCCCAGCACTTACGCTCACAATTGCGCCACGGTGCCCTGTGCGGCAGTTTGTGCAGCGAGGTCGGGTAGTTTGTCTTCCGAGGTAGAGGGCTGGCAAATTTCGGCTCACAGCGCGGGAGTTACCGGCACCCTACCGTCACCCATTCGGGCAGTTGCCGTCACCCGTTTGCTTCCCGGTGTTTTGCTCAATCACCGTAGGTAAAGCCTTTGCGGGATTTTGGGTGCCACTAATGTTCTCAACCTCGCTATATAGCAGAGCTTTTGACTTAACGTCACCCGAGATGTCATACTAAAGTTTGATGATGCGGTTCCGTGGTTGAGAGTCGAGGTAAAGTTGACTCCGAGCGTTTTCAGTTCCTCGGTGTGCCAAACAAGGTCACGGGTAACTCGGCTCGGATAGTATTGTCCGCCTTACTTGCGATAGAGCAGTTCGCACAGAACTGTTGCTGAGCCTATGAATGACACTTTCTCGATCATAAGGTCGTGAAATTAAAAGTGTATAGTTTTGTGACACAAATTGTACTGCACAATTATTCTGTAAACAAGCAAACAGTCAGCATATGTAATTTCCTCGCAATTGCGACAATCTATTTGCTTGTTTGCGGGTTTTTGACATAAACTATTGAAAAAAATCTGAAAAACACTTTAACCTTTTCAAGATACTCTCCCTCTAATATACAGAGAGAGCATAGCAGGGACTAAAAAATTTTTCAGATTTCTTTTAACCTTTTTCAGACCTGCACCCTCTAATAGTCAGAGAACAGAAAAATCTCAGAATAAACAATAATGGAGGAAGAATTATGAAACACAGATCAATAAGTATCATTTCAATCGTTGGTGCGGTCATCGCAGGGCTCATTTCAGTCGGCAATCTTGTTCAGCTTATGGTCATAAAGGCGCAGGAACTGAAAGAGCGGGGCACAGACAACTTTTTGAGCGACCTGTTAATGTATCCGCTCGATGCGGATTTTCGTGAAACAACGCTTTACACCATCGCATTTGGCGTGCTTGGCGCAGCATTCATTTTCAATACGATATCGTTCTTTATCAACGCTGACGGAAAAGGACTTAAGATAGGTATGCTCGCAGTCAGAACAGTGCAGATAGTCTGTGCGGTCATCGTTACAATAGTCAAGTACAAGACACAGGCGGTTTTCCCTGCACTGAACGTTATGATACCAGGAATTGTGATTGCTTGTGCTGAAATTGCGGCGATCATACTTTACAAAATCGAGGAAGAACATCATAAAAGTGTCCTGTTTCTTGCTGCATCAACAATGTTAGTGCTGTTGATGAATGTGGTTTACCTTGTACTGATGATCGTAGGCGCTGTTATTCTTCTATCGATATTCCTGAAAATACTTGATCTGTTTATGCCGGTAGATGTACCGAAAATACCCGTTTTCAGCGCAGCAGGTAAATTTGTCGGCTACGTTTCACAAGACTCGATACAGTAGTATTAGGCATAAAATCGAGCGTATTTACATTTCATTCACGTTTTGCCTTACATATATATACATATATATGCTACAATCATTAACAATTAGATGGAGGAATTTGTTATGAAAAAAAGAATTTTAGCTATCATACTTTTACTCACAATGGCAGCAGCCTGCTTTACGAGCTGCGGGGATAGCTCAAGCACGCCGTTCAAGGAAAAAGAAAAGGATAAATCCAAGAAATCGACGACGCAGACGACGACAATGCAAACAACTACACTTCCCGAGACTAAGACCGCTTCGGAAACACAGCCTGAGCCTGAAACTACGACGCAATCACCCGAAGAAAACCCAAGTGATCTTGAAAGCATCATAAAGTCCAGGGGTACTATTGAGTATGACAAAGCCCGCACCTATAAAAAGGCAGACGGAGAATGGAAATACGAAGTCAGCGGAAAATATCAGACAGATGAGCTGTACATAAAGAACCACGAGAAATTTGTCAATATCTGCGATGACGGCAGAGCATATATGCTTTTGTGGGACGGGTCAACATACACATCTACTCCTTATAGGTATCTTCTTGCAGTGACCGAGGACGGCAAGAACTGGCATACGGTCGATGACCCCGAGTTTATTTCCAATGTCGAAAACGGTACGGAAACAAGCAATATGCTCGGTGAGTATTATGCTTATCAGTATTACGTTTCGGCAGGTTTAAGGGGCGCAGGCGATAAAGGAACAAAGGCCTTCAAGCTTGACGGCGGCAAAATGCTTGTATTTTCAAGCTTTACCGAAGAACACACCTCACAGAGCAGAGGAAGCTGGGCAGCAGTAGTGCCCGACGAAAACAACATCACCGTAACGAGCTACGATAATCTCTATAATGCCGATAAGGAATGGTATGTAGGCTTCAAGCTCAATGACGGAACGGTATGCACAGGCAAAGAAAGTGTTGTGTTCGACCTGACACCGACAGATAAAAAAGATGCAAATGGCAGCGAGATATTTGAACTGAAGATAGCTGACGAAATTGAAAAAAAGGAGCTATATTCGGGAGAGATAACGCTTGACCCGAAAACGCTCAAACCAATCGCAGTAAAATAAAGGCATAATATTATTAAAACAAGGAGAGATAATCATGAAAAAAAGAATTTTGGCGATCGTACTTTCACTCACAATGGCAGCAGCCTGCTTTACGGGTTGCGGGGACAGCAATGACAGTTCTTCAAAGAAGAACAGTTCAGTATCCAAAAGCGTAAGTGATGTGAGCACAGCAGAAAGCTCAGACACAGAGACTAAACAAGCAAAAATAGGCGAACCCACTCAGACAGGAACCTGCGGTAAGAATGGAGACAATGTAAAGTGGTCGCTCTATGAAGACGGAACGGTTGTCATAGAAGGCATCGGAGAGATGCATTATTATGTTAGCGATGGAGAAGGTGCTAAAGCCCCAGTGTTCAGAGAAAACAGTCTCGTTAAAAAGGTAATTGTCAAAGAGGGTGTTACAGAAGTCACAGATATGTTCGCAAAGTGTGAGAATCTTACAAGCGTTGAGCTATCATCTACGGTTACGTCGTTTAAGATGACAAATCTGCCTGCTCTCGAAGAGATAATTATTCCCGGAGAGCTAAGATTTTTATATATTGACAACTGTAAAAAGCTTAAAGTCATCAAAGGTAAAGCAGGCAGTAAAGCCGAGACATTCGCAAAAGAAAAAGGGATCTCGTTTGAAGCTATCTGATAAATACATTTCAGCAGTCTGTGCGAAAAGTGCAGGCTGCTGTTTTGAATAAAAAAATCATTTTACCCGTTAACCTTTTGAGCTGCCGGAGCCTCTAATATACAAAGAGGCAGCTTAGTGCAAAACGATCGCGGGCAGCTCTGCCCCGAGCCAAATCAAATGAAAACTATGCACAAAACCTATCGGCGAGGGCATTGCATACCGCGGCGGCGGTCTCTTGAATATAATAACGGGGAGTGATATAATATGGTATCAGCTGATATTATCGTCAAAAGAAGGTGTGCATATGACCTTCGATGAATTTCTGATCGCTGTGTTTTTATATATGGCACAGCAAGGTTTGCTCGACGATATGATCGAAAAATACAGAAATGATGAGGAGCAGGAAAAATGAACGACTTAAACACACAGCAGCTGGCAGAGCGGGCTAAAAGCGGTGACAAGGCTGCATTTGACGAGCTGTACAGAGCTTACAGCGAGCCGCTTGTTAAATTCGTTATCAAACAGGGCTTGAATGAATTTGACGCTCAGGATGTTGTCTCGGAGACCTTTATCAAGGCTATGAACAGTATCGGACAGCTTCAGGACACCTCAAAATTCAGCACATGGCTCCACACGATAGCAAAACGCACAGCAGGCGAATACAGGGAAAAAGCAGGGCGGCATCAGCGTGTTGAGCTTAACAGTGGTGACAGCGATAACGGGTCTGCAAGCGGCGGCGACTCGGCAGCGGTTGATATTGCTTTTCAGGAGGCTTACGGAGATACCGTGATGCTCCCAGTCGATTACGCCGAGAACGAGGACATCAAGCGGCTTATTGCCGAGCAGATAAACTCACTAAGCCCTGCACAAAGGGAAACGCTTTTCCTGTTCTACTACAAAAACAAAAGTATTGCAGAAATATCAGGGCTTACGGGTTCTTCGCAAAGCAGCGTAAAAGCAAACCTCAGCTACGCACGAAGCAACCTTAAAAAGAAACTTGAAGAACTCAAAAAGAAAGGCATCGTGCTGTGCGCTGTTCCGTTCACGAACTTTATACCGCATTTCAGCGATATGTTTGAAAACACAGCCGCAGGCAGTTCTGCGGCAGGCAGTTCATCAGCCGGTCAGGCGGCAGCTGGAGTCGGTTCACAAGCAGCAGCTGCTGTCACCACGGGAATATCCGGACTCAAAATCGCTGTCATTGCGGTCGCAGCAGCTGCGGCAATAGGTGCCGGTACTTTCGCTCTTATGAGTATTAACAAAGGCAGCGATGACAAAACATCAAGCATCGTGTCTGTTGAAACATCAAGATCGGAAACTACCGTAACTACTGTAACTACCAGCGTGCAGACAACGACCTCGGCAGTGTCAAGTCAGACTACCAGCAGCAAAACGGAAAGCTCTGAACCTTCCGAGGATCCTCATGCAGCCGAACTTTCTGCGTGTAAAATAAAATACATTGAAATGCTCAAAAAACTGGTGCCCGATGATGCCGGCGATATCCGGTATATAATTGAGGACCTCGACGGCGATGGGTTATCCGAGATAGATGTCAGCTACGGCTATGACCTAAACCCTGAATATGAAGAGCAGCTCAACAATCATACATCTACGATCATAATCAAGTATAAGAAACACGAAAATATCCTAATGTCCTTTAAAGGCGGTGCAGTGATACATAACAAGGCAGATGGAACGGTATCAGAAATGTTTTACAGATTTAAGGACAATACCGACAAGGGATATTCGTTGATACTAAGAGAAGAGTACATTGGATTTGCATCAAGAGAGTATTGTTTGTATAAGCTAGAAGGCAGCACGATAAGCGATCAGAACTTAACAGAGGAGCAATTCTTCGCTCACAGGAAAGAATATGAGCCGTACAAATTAGAATGCAAAGCTGCTTATACAGACAGCAAGGACAAACTGATAAGCGCTGTTGAAACTTATTTTCAGACAAAAAGCTAATGACAGATCGAGCCAGCTTCAGTAAGCAGAAAATTAGATTAAAAACAGAACAAGCCGATGATCGCTGTTTTACAACAATTCTCGGCTTGTTTTTTCATCCTATTCGGTTTTAGCTTCTTTTCTTCGTTTATGAACACTGCAGTTCTGGAGACTTATCATTTATATTGGCTATTCCCCAACATAAATGGTAATTTCACTTCCACTATCGACATAATCGTCAATTATAGACTGCTCAATTACTAAGCCCTTATTATTCTCGCCCATACCACTTAGTTTTATAGTTCTTATTGTAAGACCAATCTCTTCAATTCGTTTAATTGCCTTTTCCATAGTAAAGCCTATTACATCAAGAACTATCTGTGCGCTTTTTCAGCGTCGGACTGGGCATTTTCTTCAGGCTTATCGCTCAAATCGTCCGAAAGGATCATATCTGCAAGTCCGAAAGATGTTCCTCCTGATACAGCTCTATTATCATAAGCATAGACTTTCAATTCATTTACGCCTCCAACATTTAGAGAAATGTCGAAGGAAAAACTATCAGGTGTCATGTGATAGCTTTTCAATAGTCTGCCGTCTCCATAAAATTCGAGCGTTGTATCAAAGTTAGTATTGTTATAGCTGCGAATAAGGATCCCCTTGCCGGATAATGAATTGTATTTCCCTCCGAGTTCATATATACTGTATGCCCAGGAAAGCTCGTCCTCATAGTTCCATCTTGCTATCCATAGCTCAAGGCCGTGAGAGTAGCTGTTGCCATCGACAGCCTCTGTCCCTCGAGAGAAGATCTTTGATACAAAGCTGTCGCCCTGATTACCGGTATACCGATCGCTTGCTATCAAGGGCATATCTTCAAGATAGGCAACCGTAATACTGTCGTTATTATTTGAGCCATCTGAGGATCCCTGCTCATTATGTCCGGAAGAAGGGCTATCAGGAAATAGCTCTATCCATTTTGCGTATGTTACCTCATTTGGCTTAACGCTTACAGCAACAGAATGATTCCCTGTTTTACCCGAATATCCATCTTTACTGGCTTCTATCAGATAATCTCCTTCAGGAAGAAGGATCTCATAATGTCCGTATTTATCGGTTTTCCATTCCTTAACGCCATCTACGGTTATTCTTTTATGTTCTGCGGAATTTGTATAAGCAGCACCTTGTATCCCATTTCCTGCATTGAAGCAGCTACGTTTACTGCGGTTGTGGTCTTGCCTGCGCCGCCTTTCTGATTAGCGACCGCGATGATTTTTGTGTTCTTCATATAATCAATTCCTTTCTTCTTTCTCTGATACGTCTATCAGAGAAAGATATAGATAATTGTGTGTTCTTTTTTGAAGCGCAGGAAAGGGTAGGGAAGAACACGTTTAACCTACCCTCGGGGAGCGACCCCGCCCGCGCCTGATGATGCATAGCACCATCAAAAAAGCCGACAATCGGAATTATCGGCAATTTTCATTGTGCTATTTAGTATAGAGTCCGCCTTACTGCTGCTGTCGCTGTCGCCGCAGGCTGCAAGGCTGACTACCATCATAAGTGCCATGATCGCTGTGAGAATTTTCTTCATATCATCATTTACTTTGCAAAATATTGGATATTTCACAATATCCTGTTACTATTATACCATTTCCGTTGCATTTTGTCAACGCTTTGGGGGCAAAAAAGCCTGCCGCAGGGGCAGGCTTTCGTTGGATATATAATGTCAGAATTTTCTTCCCACTTCGTGCTCGGCCTTGGGATCAGACTCAGGGTCGGGATACTGTCCGACTATGCCCTCTTCTTCGTCTGCCCACTGAGCAACGGCGGGTTTGTATTTGCTCGTGTCTACCTCCCAGTAAACATAGCCGGAGGCGTTTCCGTTCTGTTCAAGAGCAGCTCTGACCATATAGCCGATGTCTTTGTAGTCTTTTTCATCGGGGAGATCCTCGACCAGGCCGCAGTATGAGAGATTTTTGAGCTTCCTGAATTCGCCATTGGACACCGCATCAGCGCAGGCACTGCTCACAGTCGTAAACACCAGCTTTGCGTTGCTGTTGGCGCTTTTCATCCGGGCTGTCGGAGTCCTAGACGGAGCAGTGTAATCCTCCTTGCTCTCGCCCTCTTCAAATGTGATGACACTTTTCCCGCCGCCTTCCTTGAGCTTTAACACCAGCTTACCGTCATCGAAGGACGCCGTGCCGGTCACCCGCCCTTCTGTAAACTCCAGACTGTACTCGTCGCCGTCGCTCTCGTATTCAAAGCTGCCTTTTCTTTCGCGGCCCTTCGGTCTGTAGTAAAGGGTACCTGTTCCGTCCTTTTCAAACTCGATCTCATAATAGGCGCTGAGGCCGTAGCCGTTGTCTTCTTTGCATTCGCTGTTGGTGTACTTTTCGCCGTTCTCCGAATACTTTACGCAGTGCCACTTCCCCACGACGGAATTCCCGCAGCCCGTCAGCAGCGCCAGTGAGCAGGCCGCCGCCGCCAACATCGAAACGATCCTTTTCATATTATCATATCCTTCACTCTTATTCGGATAATACTATCCTGTCTTGATTATACAACATTGGCTGAATTTTGTCAATCCTTTAGGGGCAAAAAAGCCTGCCCGGGGGGCAGGCTGTGGGTATGTATATAGGACAAATTATCTTTATTCTTTATGTTATCAATTGTGATTTGTACGTTGCTTCGATCTAATACATCTGACATTTTCCACTGATAATCACCTGTTTGCTCAATATAACCAACCACTTCTGCACCATATTTGCGGGCTAATTTCACAATTTGTTTCTTAGTAACGCCTTCGTCAGCAACCACAAGCACTTCGTTATCAGCATACTTAATACCATTTTCATCAGTTGCAACATGGGACTCATCAACCGGAGAATAATAGATCTCACCTATATTGTTCTCATCATATGTCTTGTCATTAACAGCAGCAGTCAATGATGATGAATCATTACTGTCATCAGATTTCAGAACATTAGTGAGCACAAACGCTGTGATCCCTCCTACAAGAAGAACAGCGGCGGTAACAATTGCGATTGTTTTTTTGCTTTTCATTGAAATTCCTCCCAAAGAAGAATATAGCATCCAAATATAATCGTTAAGTGAAACGAATAATATGCAATTGTAATTCAGATAAGAAAGGGCCTGAACAACAGGAACTGTTTTCATCCTTGGCAAAGGTATTACATCTAAAAGTATTATAATTAATTTGCTGTCATTTGTCAATGTCTATTATTGCCTTAAGTAACTGCTCCCCTTCAGCCCTCAAAATAAAAAAGCCGCAGTATTCTGAACTGCGGCTTTGAATGTTTTTTGCTGCAATGACTGTAACCGTCAGTGTCATGCTCCGGGACAGATGTTGTCGTACATCCCTCAGACCTCTCATATCAAGTCATATCCCGCCTTGGAAAAGCGGTTGTTCCCGATCTCAAATCTCTTGCCCTCCACCTTCTTTGAAAGCTCGCTGTATTCGATAAAATCCTTTGAAACAGTAACGAAAAACTGCTTGCTGTTTGTCTCGGCAAGATAATAAGAGCAGACGTCATTAAGCTGGTCTGCTGCTTCAAAGCTCCCAAATCCCGGCATGACTGTCCATTCCAGCAATTTCTCGAACTTTGACAGCTTTTTCTTCCTTATCAGCGGATAGATCTGCACCGCCTGCGGGAATTTGGCTTTTGCCGCTGCGTCCTGTCTTGAACGGCACTTGCCGCCTTTTTCATAGTCGCCAAGATCAATGGCTTCTTTGAAAGAGCTGAAGGAGAGCATTTCGCCGTCATCGAGCAGATAGTCGATCGAGACACCTAGAAGCTGTGAAGCAGCCTTCAGATTCTCAATATCAGGCATACCCTTGTTCGTTTCCCATTTTGCTACTGCGCTGCGTGAAACGTGCAGCTTCTCCGAAAGCTGTTCCTGTGACAGCCCCGCCTTTTGTCTTGCGTCTCTTAATTTCTCACCAAATGTCATAGTGCTGTACCTCCGGAATTGTATTCAGCGGATCGTCCCCTTGCTGTGACTTTAGTATATCATCGGGCCCAGGAATTGACAAGGGACGTCTGCGAACATCGGTGTTACTCTCCGTAACACAGCGTATTTACGGGCTTTACCGCCGCTGCGGGACCGTTCTTATCAGTACAGCTCCAGCTTGCAGTCATATTCGCTGCCGTTATGGTCAGCGATGGTATCGAGTATTGCCAGCATCAGGCTGTCGCCAAGATCCTCTCTGCTTTTCCTGTAGCTGAGCCATCTGATAACTATAGGTTCATCGGCCTCATGGAATCCGAAACCACCGGACAGTATATCCCTGAACGCATTGAGGTTATGTCCGGTCCTGAATTTCAGGCCTTTTGTCATGATACGGTCTATCTCGCAGTAGAAGCCTTCTATGTCGGAAAAATTATTCCCGTCTATGATGTAAGTTGTCATAGCTTTCTCCTTGATATAAAAAACTCTTTCACTTTGTCAGCAGTTATTCCCGGAACGGATCCTCTTGATCTGTTCCGGGACCTTTGTTTACCGCCCTGCTGCTCTATACTGCCGAATACCCCTCCGAGCCCAGTATTTCCAGCGCCCGTTCAAAGTTTTCTTCCTTGACGAGGATATAATCCGTGTTGTATGTCGAGACTGCGAAGATACCGATCCTGTGTTCTGCAAGGATCGAGGACAGCTTTGACAGGATACCTATCAGTGAAAAGTCCAGGACTCCCTGTATACGGAATCCCCGCCAGCCGTCATCGCGTTCAAGGGTGTGTGTCGGCGTGTCCTCTGTTTTGCATACGAGAGACAGCTCCTCATCCGTCCTGCCGATGAAATACAGCTCGCTGCTCAGATCTATATCCTCAACTGATGCCACCTTGCATACAGTGAGCCTATGCTCCAGTTTCTTCAGTTTCATGATCGTCTTTCCTCCATAGTTCCCGAAGTGACAGCGCTATTCGGCGGTCTTGTATGTTTTGATATATTCAAGGAATTTGCCTGCCGCACCTGCATAGGGGCTCAGCTTCTTCCATGCAAGCACCGATGTCATGGAAAGCTCGGGTGTCAGCGGCCGGAACGCAAAGCGTGCGGGGTCGTACATATCCACAGCTCCCTCAATGGTCAGGACACAGGCTATGCCCCGCTCCGCCAGCGGCGCGACATTGTCGATGAGGTTCATAGTCGCAACTGTATCAAGCTCCGAAACAGGACATCTGAGCCATTCCTCTATCTCGCTGCGCAGAGCAGTTCGGCTGGTGATGACCAGAGGCAGTTCTCTGAGCTGATCTCTTGTGACAGCCTTTTCCTGCGCAAGCCTGTGGCCGGCAGGCAGCAGAACGCCCCATATTTCCTTTGCCGGCAGGCGCAGATAATCGAACTTCCCGATATCTATCGGCTCTAACAGGATGCCGAAATCGAGCAGACCGTGTTCGAGACGTTCCTTGATATTGTCGGCGTTGCCTGTGATGATCTCAAAGCTGACCAGCGGATAGCGCTCACGGAAATGTTCTATCAGCTCCGGCAGTATCTTTGCTGCCATGAGCCCTCCGCTCCCGACCGAGACCACTCCGCTGACCTCCTCCTGCTCGCGGAACTCACTGTCTATCTTGTTTATCAGCGACACGACTTCCTCGGCTCGTCTGCGGAGCATAACGCCTGAATCTGTCAGCGTCAGCCTTTTGCCCCTGATGAAAAGAGTGGTATGCAGCTCCTCCTCAAGCTCTTTCATCTGCCGGCTGAGAGTCGGCTGAGTCAGATGGAGCAGCTCTGCGGCTCTTGATATATTCTCCTCACGCACTACTGTCAGGAAGTATTCCAGTAAACGCAGTTCCATTTGTTTCCCCCTTTGAGTATGTGTGCCTTACTTACCGTCAGGCTGCTGACCGTCGTGGGCTTTCCATGCACATTCCGTGAGCTCCATATCTGTAAACACAGCTTTGAAGCTGGAATCCTCGGGGCTGCAGGCATAGACACCGAAGCGTATCTTTCCATTGCCTTCCCACATATGGCAGACGCGCATCTGGGTGAAATCCTTTCCGTCATAGGAGCACTCGATGCAGTAATCGTCCTCGCGGCGGCTGAAACGGTACCACATCACCCTGACATCGGAGGGGACAGCCGTCGTTGCCCAGTCGGAGTAGCCGTGGTTGGTGACTACCGACCCTAAATGCTGGAACTTCTCGTTTTCGTATTCGACAGAGGCTTTCAGCCAGTTGTCCGAGTCGAGATACATAACTATCCCGCACTGATCGAAGCGGTGATGACTGTCGGAAAAATCTGTCCTTACAACAAAGGAAAAGTATTTTTCATCTGTCTCGATCTGAAGGACAGGGGCATTGTCGTTGCGGAAATGATAGTATGTCCTCTGCCAGAGGTCTGTATGCGGCTCGGTAACTATCTCTATACGCTCATCGCTGACGGTAAACTCCGCAGGCTCTCTTATCCATTTCATCCTGTCTGTCATGTACGTCACTCCTTTTTATTTTGCTGCAATATTATCATCAACTTAATTATACAGTTATCGCAGCTATAAGTCAATATGAAACGCCGGGTTTTCATCAGGCAGGGGGATGAAAGGTGCGGGTGAAATATCATTATACGCAAGATCGCCCCGCCGGGGATCAGCGGGGCGATCTCTATATATGTAAATTGTGACGGGACGGCAGCAAAAAACTATCCGTACATCTCGCTGTATTCGCTTTTCGCTGTGCTTTGCTTCCTTGCGCCTCTCATACATCTCGGATTGAGCAGGCTGCATCCGTGCCCGCAGCCGCCGCAGCGCATTTTCCCGAGATACTCTTCGAGGGAAGGTATGTCGGGCTGGGCTGTGGGCTCTTCGAGCTTTGTTTCATCCTCGCTTTCCTGTGTCTGCTTGTCGGGAGCGCTCTCCTGTATCTCTTGGCCGCTCTGGGTGTTGTCCTCGGTCGTCACCGTCCGGGATTCACCGGAGGCTGTCTTTGAGCGTTTTCCCTTCCTGCTCCGGCCTGTCTGGGTCTCCTGCTGTGTTTCGGCGGGAGCCTCCGATGTCACGGGAGAAGCGGCTGGGGCGGCCGTCTGCACCTGAGAGCTGTCCTCCGCAGCTATTACTGTGCCGCTATCTGAGCCCTTAGACAGTGCGAGCCCGCTGACCGTACCGTAGGTCAGGCATATTGTGATATATACCGCTGCAAAAGCGGCAATTGTCTTCTTCCTCATAATGCGATCAGCTCCTTTATAAGTGCTATGGCAAATATCACGGTCAGCAGCAGATAGCAGCCCAGCCTGAACCATGTGATGTACTGCGGTATCTCTTTCCGCATCCTCCCGGCGAGCGCCCCCGAAAGGAGCATCATGAGCAGTGCAGGGGAGATGGTGCTTGCTCCTGCGAAAACAGCGCCCAGCACAGCGGCAAGACCCAGCGGCAGAGTAGCCGCATAGCCTGTTATGAGCAGCAGCGGCGCACAAGGTGAGATGCCGTAACCGAAGCCCATACTTATCAGCGCACCGTGATGTGCCTTTTCTTCGGTCAGCGCTTCTGCCTTGCCCTGCGAGCAGGCCTTGCAGCTTTTGCATTTGTGTCTGCCGCGCCTTTCGCTTATCCATCCGGCAAGGAAACGGATCCCCGTCAGGAGCATAACGGCATCAACGATAATTGCGACCTTTACACCCAGCAGCCGTCCGTTTTCGTCAAGTATCTTCCCGCCGAGGACCGATGCTGTGCAGCAGAGCAGTATGACCGCAATGAACTTGCCGAAGAAAAAATCGAAAAAGGCTCTGGCCGATTGCCGGACGTTCTGTGTATGGGTGGTGAGATAGCCGTACAGCGCTGCGCTTATCCCCGAGCCACAGCAGGTGCCGCAGCCCATCCCGACAGATGCAGCGGTCGTTATGCTTTCAAAAAACAGCGATATCCCCACAAACTCACCCTCTTTCGCTTGCGATCAGCGCCGCACCTATCGCACCGTTGAACTGCGGATATGATGCAACATAAACATCCCGCATAAGCTCCTCCTCAAAGGCTCTGTGCAGGCCAATGTTCAGTGAGCCGCCGCCGGTCATCAGGATGTCGCCGTCCTTTTCCGATTTTTTCATCATCTTGACGATGCGCCTTGCCATTGAGATATGCATCCCCGCCAGGATATCCCGCCTGTCGTATTTCCTCGCCACCAGGGATATGACCTCTGATTGGGCGAACACAACGCAGGTGCTGTTAATGTCGCAGGGGTTTGTCGCTTCAAGCGAAAGCGGGCCTACACGGTCTATGGTCGTTTCAAGTATCTGTGCGATGACCTCCATGAACTTGCCTGTCCCCGCCGCACATTTGTCGTTCATGCTGAAATTTTTTACCGCGTAATTGCTGTCAAGATAGATTATTTTTGAGTCCTGTCCGCCGATATCTATTATCATCCCCGGACGGTATTCTGCCGGCGCGGTCATCCGGACACCGTAAGCGTGTGCGGTTATCTCCGAGATGTCGTCGTCAGCGACCTCAAGCACCTTGCGGCTGTATCCTGTCGCCATGATATAGCCTATCTGCGAAGGACGGATGCCGTTCTTTGTGCAAAGCTCATCCGCGAGCCTGCGTGCCGTGCCGTCATTGTCGATCCCGGTGTTATGCACCATTGTATCTATGACCCGACCCTCGCCGATAAGTGCGGCTTTGAGGTATGTGGAGCCGCCGTCAAGTCCGATGTAGTATTTGCTCATTAAAGTCCCTCCTTACGGCTGCTTTTTCAGCGGGAGCCTGCCGCAGCTTGATAAGCTCTATGAATGCCTCTATCCGTATCCTGAGCTGCTCCACATCCTCCTCGTTGTAGTCGCTTTCAAGACGAATAACGGGTATGCCGAGCCTGCCCAGATCTTCCTCTATGCGTCTGTATTCAAAATCGTAAACAAGGCAGCCCCGCAGAACATGGTATATAACGCCCTGGATCTGGTTTTCCCTGATAAGCTGTCTGAGCCTGAACAGGCGCTGGCTGTTGTCCGCAAATGTCGGACAAGGGCAGGGGCGCAGCGAGCGGTTGGCAAGCGCCCGCATCATGCCGTCAAAGCTGTTGTCGGTGATGACAGGCGGATCCCACATCCCGCGCTCTCCCATACAAGTCTCGTCGGCGGCTGCTATCCCTCCTGTTTCCTCAATGAGCAGAGGTATCTTCATATTCGGGAAAACTATCGGTGAGCCTGTCAGAAGTATACGCGGCAGCTTTTTGCTTGTAACTGTCTGACCTTTTGCAGCCCTTTCCCTCAGCGAAGCGTTCACTCTGTGCATAGCATTCGCCCATGCGGGGGCGGACATATAGGCCGCTGCGTTCATTATCGTCATGGCGTGAGTCCCCCTGATAAGATAGGGGTGCTGCTTTTTCAGCCTTATGAATTCGGAAAGCTCATACTGTGCATGGCCGACGGTGCTGAAAGCGTTGGCAAGGGTGTCGTAGGTTATCCTGCTGCCTGTTGTATCTTCGAGACGTTCCGCAAGCTCGTAAAGCTGATCTGTGAACCCGTCTATCTCGTCGTCTCCCCGTGATGCCGGGATATGCATAGTCATAACATTGCATTTCTTTGAGAGCATAGCTGCTGTTTTCTTTTTGCAGTCGCAGGTCACAGGCACTATCATCAGCGAGCATTCATCGTAGATCGGCATCAGGCCTGTGTGCAGGAAGCCCGCAGCGGCCTTGACCAGCGGGCAGGCATCCCGGGGAGCAATGTCATCGCCGACGAAAAACGCTGTATAGTTTCCGCTGCAGAGCTTGACGGGCATCGCTCCCGCCGCATAGATGAGCTCCTGGGGCGCCATAACACAGTATGTTCCGACAGTTCTGACGCCCTGCGCTGCCTTCACGCCCTGCATATCCACATATATCCGCTGCAGGGTCCCGATGAAGGGCTCCATGCCCTCGGGCGCACCGGGCAGCTCGGTGATGCGCCGCAGATATTTGGCGCTGGTCTGCGTCTGCTTGCTGACGAACCGCCTGTCCTGACGCTCCTTGCGCTGTATTTCTCTTGTTGAGATCATCATTCCTGCTCCCTCACTTTTTTCTCGGCGCATAGCCGGACATTATATCCTTGCGTGACGATGTATAGAGCTTTATGCCAGCGCAGGTCAGCGACAGAGCCTTATCCTCCGGGCAGCATTTTACACATTCGCCGCACATTATGCAGTTCGCCTCGGTAACATCTTTCTTCTCCCTTTCGGTATAGATCGACTTGATGCCCATAGGGCAGGCTTCGTAGCAGGCTCCGCACTCCGTACAGGCTGTGCAGTCCTTCTTTATACGGAAAAGCGAGACCTTGTGGAACAGCCCGACGATATATCCCAGCGGACATACGCTGCAAAAAAGCCTGCGCTTGAAAAACCCTCCGATGAGCGCGAATATCATAAGAAAGCCGCTGACATAAAGGCTTGTGCTCATTCCCGCAAGGATAGGGGATGTCGCGACCGCCGGGCAGAAATTGCAGAAGTTGCCGCCGATAAAGCAGAGCCCGATGAATAACAGCACCATGCACCACTTTATCGGGGTGAGGACACTGTATACCTTTTCGTTGGCGCTGATGCCTTCTGTCTTTGTTTTCCTGCGTATCTTGTCCATTATGTCCTGAATCAGACCCATAGGGCAGAGAAATCCGCAGACCGCACGCCCCAGCAGGAGGATGAACCCAAGGGTGCTGCCGAAGAAGATGAGTATGCTCTTTACGGGCATCTCAAACAGTTCGCTGAGGTGGGAGAGATAGTAGCAGCTCGATTCGGTCATCTGCTCGGTGTTCCAGGGGCAGGAAAGGATCGGTATGCTGATGCTGGACATTTTCAGCCCGAACAGCAGGCCGCCCCATATCATCAGGAACGAGAAAACTATCATTATCAGCCAGCGGACGATCATAAACGGCACCGGCTTCTGCTTCGGGGCTTTAGCTTTTTTGCTCTTTTGTCTGGCAGCAAAGCGGGAGTATTTCCCGTCGGCTCTGAGCATCAGCTTTCTGAGCCGGATTATCAGGACTATCCCCAGCGCCGAAAGACCAGTGATGATAAAAAGCGGCAGGAGAGTTTTCAGGTATTCGGCAGAGAAGAGCTTTTCCCGGCTGGCTTCATAATCGTTCGTCTCAAATTCATAGAAGGGGAACAGATATGCGTAATAAGCTAGTGCTGCAAGCCCGAGACAGACCAGCAGCGTGATTATGATCCTTTTGCGAGATCTCATTTTGCTTTTCTCACCTCTTTGTACCTCTTCTGTACCAGCATCTCGCAGAATGCTTCCAGCCTTATGCGGAGCTGCTCAATATCCTGATACTGATAGTCTGTTTCAAGCCTGAACACGGGGATGCCAAGCTGAGAAAACAGCTCTTCAAAACGCTCAAGTTCAAAATCCGGCTCTATCTGCCCTTTGAGTACGTGATACACGACGCCCTCGATTTTTTTGCTCTGCACAAGCCACGAAACATATCTGTAAAGCGTATCGCTGCGAACGAATGCAGAGGATCCGTCCGCAGAATACCATTCCGATGCGATGTTCCGGATAATACGGTCACGGGTGCCCCGCAGAGCCTTGCTGCTGTGGCGGAGATGCTGTTTCAGCACCGAGCTGTCAACGGTATCTGTCAGATCCATCCCGGCCTCATCTATAAGGAAAGGTATCTTGTAATTCGGGAACACTATCGGGGAGCCCATTACGGCAACACAGGGTCTGTTCTGCATACGGGCGTACCGCCTTGCAAGTCCGGCTGTCCGTGCGGTAAGAGCCCGCAGACTGTAAGTCCAGCCCTCAAGGTCGGATGTTCTGTAATAGCTGTCCTGCACCAGCATACGCGCCGCCGGAGATATGATATCGGTGCGGTCGGAGGAAATGTTCAGGAACTCTCTGAGTGTGGCGCGTGCCCTTGTGACCTGCCTTACAGCCGATATGAGCGATCGCTTTGTCGTGCGGGCTCCTGTGTGCGCCGATACAGCCCGGGTCATCTGGAGCATCTGCCGTTCAAAAAAGCGCTCGCTGCTTTTTTCTTCTCTTTGCGGGGGTATATCCACAAGGCAGAGCCTGCGCCCCTGCTGGCTGAGCAGATAGGCGATCTTTCGCATACTGTCGCTGACCAGCGGGATTATGAACAGCGATCCCGAAAAATCCGCGCCATCCGGCTGATGGATGTACCCCAGCACCGAGCGGCTAACAGGGTCTGTATCTCTGGGGACCAGTTCGTCCGACCAGGAGATCGAGCCGAGGCTCCCGCCGGTCAGCCAGTACGGTACAGCCCCCGCGGCTATGACCAGCTCTTCCGGGATGCCTGTCCCCAGCACGACTGTCTGCGGCTTGTGATCTGCCTTGCAGCAAGCCCATAGGTACTGCGTATCTAAAAAGTATTTCAGCTCGGGCAGCTCCATCTTCTGCTCGCTTATCCGGGTCAGCGCCCGGGTGTATTCGCTGCGGAATATATCAAAGCTCTTGTCTGTCATCTGTATCACATCCGTTTTGTGTTCTCGGTTTTATATCCTGTTACTCTACATTATAAAGCACACGGCTTAAATAGAGTTAAAATCAGAAATGGGATCCCTGCACCCACAGGATATCATTTTGATCCGATCCGCCTGTGCTCCGAATAACAGAAGAGCCCGACGCTGCCTTTCGGGCAGTGTCAGGCTCCTGTTTATCTATAACTGTGCCACATTCTGTATGACCGCACAGGGTCAGGTAGCTGCGCTTTCCTCGGATGCGTTTGCAGGGTCTGCTGCTTCTGCGCTTTCCGCGGTCTTGCTGTGGTGCCTGTGTTTTCCGGAGACCTTGACCTCGGTAAGGGATCCGTTCTCATCGTATTTGAGCTTAACGATATCTCCGACGGCGATATCGGAAGCAGATGCGCTCTCGCCCTTCCTGGTGACAGCTACGTCGTCAGTGATATTTACTTCTTCGGTAGTGCCGTTCTCTGTAAACTTACCGCGATGTCCGCCCTTGCCGCCGTGTTTTCTTCCGCCCTTTCCGCTGGCTTTTTCCTCAGCGGCCGCTGACTCGTCAGTATCGGCAGCCTCGCCTGACTTTGCCTTCCTGCCTTTATTTGCGGGAGCAGCCTCAGAGCCTTCCTCTGTTTCGGCATCGGACTGCGCATCGGTCATCTGAGCTTTGTCTTTTCCGGAGCGGCGGGCCTTTTTCGCAGTATCGGAGCTCTCCCCGGCATCGGAGGCTTCGGCAGAGGCTTTCTTTCCGGAGAATTCGCCCAGAGCGACGGTCAGTCGGCTGCCATCTGCCTCTGTTACCTTTCCGATCTTGACGCTGCCGGATCCTTCGGCGGTCTGAGATGCGGAAACTGCCTGACCTTCACTGTCTGCTGCATTAACGCCGAATGCTGCGGCGGAAGATGTTGCCATCATCAGTGCGCAGATACAAGCTGCTGCTTTTCTTGATACCTTCATGGTGATCATCCTTTCTTTTTTTGTATCGTTTCAGCTCCTGTCTTTTTTGAGCTTATACACAGTATATATCACCGACCTTAAGTATAGTTTAAAACAAATATGATATTTTTCGCAGCAAAAACAATTATGGTGCTGACCTTATCAGCGCAGTTGACTCTGTCACAGGCTTTGCTTTTGTGTTGACGTATCACCGTTGTTGTGATATAATATAGGCGATAAGCGGGAGACCCTGCACGGAACAGAAGAGATATAATAAAGGAGGTCAGTTATGAACATCAGAGAAGCTATCAAAGCAAGACACAGCGTCCGTCAGTTCAAGGATATGCCTGTCGGTGAAGCCGAGGCTGCAAGGCTGCGGGAGATCATCGAAGAATGCAACGCAGAAAGCAGCCTTAACATCCAGCTCATAGAAAACGACCCCGATTGCTTCAACACGATGCTTGCTCACTACGGCAAGTTCAGGAATGCAGTCAATTATATAGCCCTTGTGGGGAGCAAGTCCATTGATGACCTGGATGAGCGTGCGGGATACTACGGCCAGCGGATAGCTCTCGAAGCGCAGATGCTGGGGCTCAATACCTGCTGGGTGGCGGGGACCTACGGAAAAGGGAAGTGCAAGGCCGATACTGCCGCCGGAGAAAAGATCGTCTGCGTTATAGCTGTCGGCTACGGCGAGACGGAGGGCGTGCCCCATAAGTCAAAGCCCCTCGCTAAGCTGTGCGCTGTAAAAAAGGACGATATGCCGGTATGGTTCAAAAACGGTATGCTCGCGGCGACCCTCGCTCCCACAGCCCTGAACCAGCAGAGATTTTTTATCGATATCGACGGCGAGGAAGCTGTCATCACCGCTCAGAGATTCCCGTTGGCAAAGATCGATCTGGGTATCGTCAGATATAACTTTGAAGCGGCCTCGGGGCATAAATGCAGAGCGAAATGATAAGGTGCCGGTGAGATGCTTTTCATTCAGTCTCTAGATACATACTATGAAAAACAGGAGCGCTCCTCGGAATATGCTCGGATGAGGACCGCAGACCTGTTCCGTAAAATCGACCCGGGCAGGATCAGGGAGTGCGAGGTGCTTGCCCAGTTCATCAGTTTACGATATGATCCTGACGGCGGAGCCTCACAGGCAAAGCCGTATAACGAAACATATAAGCAATACGGGAAAAGTATATTTACCGAGGGCACAAGGGACAGATACAAAAACTATAACGAGCTGATAAAGTTCATCCGCATTTTCAGGGAAGAGGACAGTTACAGTATAATGTTCTGTGATGAAAACGTTGAGTGGTGCCCAATGAAAAGACGCGGACATAACGAGGCGTTCAATGACGGAAATTCGATCTATTATCACAGAGACTCTCTCAATGAGACGGCGTTCATTCTCGGGAAAAACCGGTACGGACGGATGATCTACAACAACAGATATGTAGACCCGGACAGCCAGCGGTGGTATTACGGCTGGCATATCTATAACTTTATCAGCTGTGATATATCCGAATGTAAAGAAAAGATGTTCTTTGTAAAAGAGCCGGATCACGAATACAGGCAGCTTCTTGATCTCAGATAGACCTGACGGATAATGTCCTGCGGGCTGTCAGGCCGTAAATATATTAAGGAGGAAACGATCATGCAGTTTATTATCAAAGCCTATGACGGAGAGGGTATGCTTGAAAAAAGGATGCAGGTGCGTCCCCGCCATCTTGAGGGTATGGCAAAGCTGGGCAGACATATCATCTGCGCCGGCGGCCTGCTGGATGATGAGGGGAAGATGAAGGGCTCGGCTCTGGTGGTTGAATTCACCGACCGCGCCGCTGTCGATGAATACCTTGCAAACGAGCCCTATGTGATCGAGGGCGTATGGCAGAAGATCGAAGTCGAGACAATGAATGTAGTCCTTCTGAACGGCGAGAAGTTCGGGAAGTGAGGGCAGTTTTGGCGAATAAAAGCGTCCGTGAAAAAATCACGGGCGCTTTTCCGATATTCAGAATTGTCAAATAAAATAGTATAGTATCAGCTTTTGGTATTATATGTGTAGATTTACTCTTTCATGTGTAGTATAATATCAGACGGAGGCTATAACTTCAGACCGGATAACGGAGGTAACTATTATGTCAAAAAGACCTGAATGGCTTGATAACGCGGTGTTTTATGAGGTTTATCCGCAATCCTTCAAGGACACGGACGGCGACGGTATCGGGAATATCAGCGGGATAACCCAGAAGCTCCCGTATATCAGGGAGCTGGGCTGCACAGCCCTCTGGATAAATCCCTGCTTTGAATCGCCTTTGGTTTATTCATCAATGCACCCCGACTTATCTGTCATATCGCTTATCATAGCTGAGATCTCCGCAGACTTCAATACTCTGCCCACCGATACGACCTTCTCATTGATCACAAGTGCAGGCATGGACATTGCACCGTACTCCATGATCTTTTGCAGATCGGTGACATACTCGACCTCGATGCCCAACCCTTCCACAGCTTTCAGACTGTTTTCATATAGCTGATGACAGGACTTACAGCCCGAACCGAGGACTTTGATACAGCAGATACCATTGACCTTTTCTCCACAACAGGTCGATGTGACTTCGCTTGCAGACTGTGAATTTCCGCAGCAGCAAGTTGTTTCAGCCTTTGTTTCTTCCTTTTTCTTTCCAAACAGTGCCATAATGTTTCCTCCTAAATTATATAGTTTTGAATGATATTGAAGAAATATCCCACAAGGATAATTCCAACCGTACAGATTGCGATGAAAATGCCAAGCAGCTTCGGTTTGATCGCTTTTTTCAGCATTATCATCGACGGCAGCGACAGCGTGGTAACTCCCATCATAAAGCTGAGTACCACTCCGAGCCTTGCACCCTTTGCAAGCAGAGCCTCGGCTATGGGGAGACAGCCGAATATGTCTGCATACATTGGTATACCGCAGATCGCAGCTATGATAACGCCGAACGGATTTTCGCTACCAAGTACCTTGAAGATCCATTTCTCCGGTATCCAGTTATGGATAACTGCACCGATACCCACACCAACTATGACATAGGGAAAGATCTTTTTCGCAGTTTCCGTGACCTGTTCCCATGAATATTTCAGCCTGTCACGCTTTGTCAGCTTATTCTGCGGAGTGTCAATGCTCTTGCCGTTGCGGATAAACTCCTCGACCTCACTTTCAAGGTGCAGCTTTTCGATCAGCGTGCCGCCGACCACAGCTATGACAAGCCCGACGATCACATACACCACAGCGACCTTCCAGCCGAATATGCTCATCAGAAGAATAAGAGAGCCGAGATCGACCATTGGCGATGAGATCAGGAATGAGAATGTCACTCCCAACGGCAGTCCAGCACTTGTGAAGCCGATGAATAACGGTATCGACGAGCAGGAGCAGAACGGTGTGACCGTACCAAGCAAGGCGGCAATGCAATTCGCACCGATGCCGTGAAACCGTCCGAGTATCTTCTTTGTCCTTTCGGGCGGAAAAAAGCTCTGAATGTAGGATATAAGGAATATCAGCACTCCGAGCAGCACCATGATCTTGATCACATCATAAATGAAAAACTGCACACTTCCGCCGATTTTTTCGCTTGTATCAAGACCGCAGGCATTCAGCAACGAGCCGATAAGCCTGTTCAGCCATTTCATACCGAGAATCTCGTCTTGTATGAAGTCCCAAATTCCCATAAAGCACCCCCTTCCATAGATAAATTGAAATCAGTCGATTTATTCACGGGATAAAAAGCCGTATTTTTCATACGGCAGAATTATTCGTTTATCAGCTTTTCTGCGATCAGCACGGCACTCTCTATCATCTTAGGACATTCCGTCGCAAAGAGCCCCTTTGCCCGTGCATAAGCCTTGCCCTCGGCGGTGGCGATATCGCAGTCAAGCAGCTCGCGGCAGATATAAGAGCCGTTCTGCTCTGCGAATTCATCAAGGAAACGCACGGCATAGCTGTTTGCTCTCTCTTTGCTTTCTAAGTCACCGTCCTTGCACATACCGTATTTCAGTCCCAAAGCCATAAGCGCACCCGTACACGCTCCGCAGACCTCCGCCTTGCACATACCTCCGCCGAAGCAAGCTCCGACTTTAAGTGCCTGTTCCTTTGTCATCCCCAGCTCCTCGGCAAATGCCGCAAGCACCGCCTGAGAGCAGTAATACCGCTTTGAGAAAAGCTCGCTTGCAATCTCTGTGTGTGTCATGGTTATTCTCCTCTATAATCGTTTTTATCTGTGGCCAACGGATATTTATTTGCAGCAGCATTCTCCGCTTTCAGGTACCTTTGCCAGCTCACGCAGACAGTTCACGGCTTTTTCCGTACCCTCCGCAGAAATGGAGTAGTACATCCACTTGCCTTCTTTTCTGCCGGACACAAGGCCGCTTTCGCAGAGTATCTTCATGTGGTGGGAAAGCGTAGGCTGGGTACACTGCATTGCTTCAAGCAGCTTGCAGGCGCATTTCTCGCCGTTTTGCAGAAGCCTGAATATCTGCACTCTGTTTTCGTCGCAGAGAGCCTTGAATATCGCTGTGATCTGTTTGTTTGTCAGTTCCATTTGCTCACCTCATATAGATGATTTTCTATATTATAGCGCACATATCGAAGTTTGTCAATATGTCATAGATTTTTTTTTAGCTGACAGCTTTTCTCTCCGAGAGATCAGATAAGCCTGCGTTTGCCGGTGTCTGACATCCTAAAGGGGGATAAAGATAGCAGCAGGACAGCAGGGAGCTTTGCATATAATTTTCTCTAACCCCTTGACAAATATAACAAAATGTGATATAATATAGTCAGTCAGAAAAAGTATAACAAGTCCGGAGTTCCATAGCGGGAGCTCCGGGCTTTTCTTTTTGACGTATAAGTTCCCGTATGATTCCAATAATACAGGCGGAAGGATTTCCGCAGAAAGGAGAGGATGCCATGAGCAGTAAGAAAACATCATCCGAGCTGGAGCTCAAAAAGAAGACGCTGGAGGCCTGGGCTAAGATACTGTATCGGGAGGGAAAGATAGACCTGAGCCGGTGCAGCAGGATGATCGAGGCGATAGCAAAGTTAACGGCATAAGGAAAAGAGACAAATATAAGCCGCGCAGTCGGACAGGGCTGCGCGGCTTTGTCTTTTCGTTATGAAAGTTCTTCCAGCTTTGACCAGTCTATTATCAGAGTCGCTGAATCGGCGGCGTATTTCATTACCTTCCGGGAGGGGATAAGGTGCTCACTGTCGTCCTCGTCGGGGACGATCAGGTATGCCCCTTTCTTCTGCCCTATGTGATCATTATAATTTATGCGGGGTCAAAAATCAATACCCGGGGAACAACTTACAAGTCTGGGAGCATAGGATGCAGGGGAGGTGGGGTCGCCCGCAAAAATTTTTTCTCAAACCCCTTGACAAATATAACATTATGTGATATTATATAGACAGTACAAATTTACTTTTAAGTCCGGAGTTTCTACCGCAAGGGAGCTTCGGGCTTTTTTGCGTTATAACAATTCAGAGGGTCAGCCACAGCGCCCTCTTATATAGATCTTCTCCCTCATGGGTGAAAACAAGACGGTTATAACTCAGCGAGAGCTGAGGTGTAACCGGCTTGCAGAGTTTTTCCGCGCTCCGTAAGTGCTCGGGGGCGGCATTGGGAACGTTTCTGCACAGCGTTCAGGATAGCCGTTCAAAGACGGTAAGCGGCACGCCATAAGTGCTTGGCGGTCGATTTGGATTGTTAAATGAAGTATTGGACAAGGCGTAGTGATCCCGTTTATGGGTTGCGCCGCAAGCAAAAACTTGGTCAGCATTGTTTTGAAAGGTTTTTGGTGCTGACGGTCACAAGCACGACTTGAAAAGGCTTCTATACGGTTTGCAAGGGCCCGCCCATAAAAGCCCGCGTCTTTGTGCTGACGTAAAACTGCACTGCCCGCCGCCGGGAGAGGACCAACTCCCATTCCCGCTTTGAGGAAAAAACAATAGTGTTATGATTTGCGGCATTCGATTTAACAGTCCGAAATATCGTACAGGAGGAGATCTATATGAAAACACGCAACAAGCAGCTGACCTTTGCACTAAGAGAGAATCTGGAGAGGATGACCGCTTACGGAGAGAGCAAGTATCAGTACCGTCAGCAGACCAATGATCTGCGCCGGAGAGCCAGGAACGAGCTGATCTGTCAGCATAAGTCCCCGGAGGAGATCGAGAAGGCGCTGCTGCATATCGACGCCGCCAAGGACAAGATATTCAGCTACGGGACGATGCGCTCCTATATCAGATTTGTGGCGGATTTTGCGGAGTTCGTCGCAGAGAAAACAGGTACCTCCCGCACCTCTGTGGAGGACAGCGTGAAATATATACAGCCCTATGTGGACTACCTTATATATAAGGGCAACTCTCCGAACACCATAAACCTGAAACTGTCCGCAGTCTGCAAAGCCACCGGGCAATACGTTGTCGATTATACCCATCCGGAACGGCGCTATGCAGATGTGACAAGGGGAGTAAAAGCCGCTGTCCGGGATAAGTTCAACGATCACCGCGCAGCAGAGGCATTGGAGCTCAACCGCGCCATAGGTCTCCGCAGGTCGGAGCTTGGGCGGGTGACTATCTTTGATGTTTCGTGGGAGGGCGAGAAAAGCGCCACTATAAGGAGCATCGGCAAGGGCGGCAAGCATAATGAAACCTATATCACAGACCCGGCAAAGCTGGATATTCTTACGAAATATTATTGTGATGCGATAGCTGACGGTCGGGCTAATTTGCTGACAAAGGAGCAGATGCACCACGATGCCGACCTGCATCATGCCCGCGCCCAATGTGCAATAGATGAGTATGAGCGTGTCATGTCGGAGATCAAAGACGACCCGGCGAAGCGTGAGGAGTATAAGAGGTTTATAGTGGAGTTCTTCGCAAAACACAACAAGCAGCTGCGGGAGAACCTCGACAAGCCCTATTTTCTCCGCGGAGCAGGGAAGGCTATGCAGGAGAGCCGCGGGCGTGAGTTTAAGTTTGACAGGGTGGCGGTTCTCTATGTCAGCGCGACTATACTGCACCATTTCAGGAGCGACACAACGATTCAACACTATCTGATCAAGTGATATTTGTGAAAATATCACAAAATGTGATATGTATGTTTGTGAAGAATTTTATCGCAGTGCTATTGACAGATATAACAATTTGTGATAAAATGTACCTGTAAGCAAAAGTGTGAAAAGTACCGAGTTCCAAATTTGGGGCCCGGTATTTTTATTTTTGCTCCGAAATATGTAAAAGGGAGGTGGTTTGTCCTTATGGGACAGCGCAGTAAAAGGGCGTATATGCGCCTGAAAGAAAAGCCGCTTACAGCGGCGGATAGTTTACGGATGAGGGATCCTTTCGGGGGTCCCTCAAAATATTGTGAGATGAAAGGAGTTATGATGCTATGAGCATAAGTATTTCTGCGCAGCTGAACGCTGCAAACATCGACAGAAAAAAGTGGGAGGCAGTCTTTGAGGACTGCAAAAAGATCGCTGAGGCGGGACAGTTTGCGGACATAGAGAGTGTGACCGTCCGCGGGGAAGAGCTGGAATGTCTTGTGCCGGTCCGGGAGAAGGACGGTAAGCTGCATATCGTCGGAGACCTGATCCAGGGCAGGTGTATTCAGGACTGTGAGCTTGAGCGCGACGTGACAAAGTATATCCTGAAAGGCGTAAAACCGCTGCCCGGAGTTCCGGTATCAGAGCACTTGTATATGTGCCTTTACAACGGCACCAGCGAATATGAGGAGTATTTCGTGCCCTGTTTCGACACCGAGACCTTCGGTTCACGTCCGCACATATATCTGCTGGCAATGGCGGTGCTGATAGCAAGCGAGTTCCCGGAGGCAGCCGTTGTGTACGGCGACATAACTCAGGGGCAGTGTCAGGAGGCTTGCCGTCTGATAAAAGAGGCCACGGGCAGAGATACAAAAATGCCGATACAGTATGACTGTATTCGCCTGTTTGATGCGTTCCGTGACAGGGGTCATACCGGCATCGAGCTGCTGGACAGGTTCCTGACGACATATAAAGGCATCAGGACGGAAGAAGTTCGTGAGCTGATGAAAAGCAACTTCTTTGAGGATGAATTTACGGAATATTTCAAGCGCCACTACACAGATGTGTTCGGGCTTGTCAAAGGGTGGCTGGAGCTGGGTCTGTCATCGGAGGGACTTTGCAGAGCGTACCGGCAGCTCTGGAAAGGCTGCGATGCGAAGCAGCTTGTGGACTGTCTTATCCTCGGCAAAGTCCACGTTAAGGAAAAATCGGAGCTGGAGCTTTACGACTTCACCATACCTTCGGAAATAACAGCGGACACCTCGGCAATGGCAAATGCGAGAAAAACCGCAGGCGATATGGATTTCAGGCGGCGTATCATCAACGCATATATCCCGCTGGAGGATATGAAAGCGGTCATAAGAAAGCACTTCCCGAATGAAAACATCGACAAGTTTTTTGCCGATGCTTTGGCAGGAAAGGGACGCCGTTTTGATAAGCAGCGGTTTATCGAGCTGATGTATTCTGTCATCGGCGAGGATGCTCTAAAAATGGACGAGCGCAACGCCGACATCATCGATCCCGAGAAGCTCTATATGTGGGAGGGCGAAAGCACCACCATAGACGAGTATGTCATTGAGGAGATGAAAGAGGTGCTGAGGCTGGTTATGCTTGAAGGCAAACAGATCATCGAAAGGCATCGGCTCGATGACCGGGCAGGCAGAGAAGAATACATCAAAACACACCTGATAAATCGGATCGCTCTGCCGGTGGATGTGGCCGAAAGTATAATCGACCGCGCAGGCGAAGAAGACTCGACGCTGTATTTCGGGCTTATCGGGACAAATGTCTTTGACTTCTGGGTATCCCCGATAGTCAAGGCTGTGCTGATGGATCCGAAGCTGTACGACTATGTTTTGAAACTTATGAAGGAGGACAATTTATGATCGAAAAAAAGGTGAACAAGGAAAAAGAGCAGGAACATGGGTTATTCCCGAAAGCGGATCTTGACGAACTGGAGGAAGTATATCTAGGGCAACACCGCACGACCCGCGGCTAACGCCTCTGCACATCATCTGCTTGCCAGCTTTCCGTCATATTACCCAAATTCTCCTTGACTTGCGTCAGCAAGCCTGCGTTGAATTTAGGCAATCTGACGAAAATCTGTGCCTCAACGCCAGTTGAGGCTGCGCATACTGATGCACAGGGGTCGTGCGGTGTTGCCCTTGATATTGCCGACCAGGTCAGGAAGCTGGAAAGCCATCTGATATTCAACTTCTGCGACAAAACGCCGAAGCTCCGCGAATACCTTATGGAGCAGCTCCGGCTGATGTCGGTGGTGGGACACTATGAATTTGCGCTTGGATTCAAGGCCGGCGCAAGGCTGATGAGTGAATTGCTCAAGGAATAAGAACGGCGGCTGCATCGGGGGACCGGTGCAGCCGCTGTTTCGGTGCAGCCCCCGTCAAACAGCTGTCAACCGTGACATCAGTCTGCCAGCCGAACAAATATCCAGAGCAATGTGATATATAAAGTTCTTTGTTCCTTTACAATATAGTCAAAAATTCAATCCTGACAGCTAAGATTTATACTAAAATGCTGATTTGATCGCGCCGGAAGTTAATCTCAGGCACATCAACTTGACAAAAAGCGGCTATTGTGTTATTATTAAATGGTGTGAGTATGCCCATTTATAATAGGTGCAGCTCCTGTCAGCCTGGTATCGCAGGATAGAGAGCTTTACGAGAAGTGTAATGGTTTAGGGCGGTTCTTTCTGCCTTGTGCGGATCATATTAAAGGGCGTAAGCTGCCATCGTGGCAGCAGCTATATAAATCCTACCTCAGCTGTTCTGTGCCGTTTGCAAGGCGGCACAGGGCGGTTGGAGGAATGAAAAGGAACGATTAAATTGGAAATAAAACCTTTTGAAAAGAAAATCTGGCTTTCCTCACCCACAATGCACGGCGATGAGCTGCGCTGGGTGCAGGATGCTTTTGACAAAAACTGGATCACTACAGCAGGCGAGAACCTGAACGAGTGTGAGAAGATAGTAGCAGAGAAGGTGGGCTGCAAGTATGCAGTTGGCCTTTCTTGCGGTACGGCTTCGCTTCACCTTGCAGTAAAGCTTGCGGGAGAGAAACTTTACGGTATGCCGAAGCCAAATCAGGGCACACTGCAGGGACATAAGGTCTTCTGCTCTGATATGACTTTTGATGCTACCGTCAATCCCGTGGCTTATGAGGATGGCGAGGCTGTTTTCATTGACACCGAATATGACACCTGGAACATGGATCCTGTGGCTCTTGAAAAGGCGTTTGAGATCTATCCGGAGGTCAGGCTCGTTGTAGTCGCACATCTTTATGGTACTCCCGGAAAAATCGACGAGATCAGAGCTGTCTGTGACAAGCACGGTGCCCTGATTGTCGAGGATGCAGCTGAGAGCTTCGGTGCTACATATAAAGGAGTACAGACAGGTACATTCGGTGACTACGGATGTATCTCGTTCAACGGAAATAAAATAATCACCGGTTCCTCGGGCGGAATGTTCCTTACCGACAGCAAGGAGAACGCGGACAAGGTACGCAAATGGAGCACTCAGAGCCGTGAGGATGCTGCCTGGTATCAGCACGAGGAGATCGGATATAACTACCGCATGAGCAACATCATTGCGGGTATCGTGCGTGGTCAGATGCCTTACCTGGACGAGCATATCGCCCAGAAAAAGGCGATATACGAGCGCTACAAAGAGGGCTTCAAGGGACTGCCTGTAATTATGAATCCCTATGATGAAAAGAACAGCGAGCCGAATTTCTGGCTCTCCTGCATGATGATAGACAAGGATGCTATGTGCAGGCAGGTGCGCAGCGATAACAAGGCGCTCTACATACACGAGCCCGGCAAGACCTGTCCGACCGAGATCCTTGAGACACTGGCAAAGTACAATGCAGAGGGCCGTCCGATCTGGAAGCCGATGCATATGCAGCCGATCTACCGCGGCAATCCCTTCATCACCGCAAACGGCAACGGCAGGGCAAAGAGCAATGCCTACATCAAGGAGACCGGGATGATAGATGTCGGCGCGGACATCTTTGAGCGCGGGCTGTGCCTGCCGTCTGATAATAAAATGACGGCGGAGGAGCAGGAGATAATCATTCAGATAATCAGAAGTTGCTTTGAATAAATCGGGGGTGAGAAGAATGAATAAGCTTATCCGTAGCGGATTGAAAATACTCGGCGGTGTCACTGCGATCGCAGCAACAACAGGCTGTGCGGCATTTGTGAAGGAGCGCATCGAAGAAGCAAAGGCTCCAAAAGACACAAACAAGCACAAGCCATACGGCGTTTATGAAAAGTACATCAAGCGCCCGCTGGATTGCTCGCTGAGTACGGGAGCATTGATCGTATTGAGCCCAGTGCTAGGGGCGACGGCGCTGCTTGTAAAGACAAAGCTGGGGTCGCCGGTGCTGTTCACGCAGGATCGTCCCGGTAAAAATGAAAAGATCTTCAAGCTCTACAAATTCAGGACGATGACTGATGAACGCGACGAGAACGGCGAGCTTCTTCCCGATGATGTGAGATTGACTAAGTTTGGCAAGGCCCTTCGGGCGACAAGCCTTGATGAGCTGCCGGAGCTGATAAATATCGTTAAGGGTGATATGGCGGTTGTGGGACCGAGGCCATTGCTGGTGAGGTATCTTGACAGATACAACGATCATCAGAAGCGCAGACACGAAGTCCGTCCTGGGTTTACTGGACTTGCCCAGGTGCATGGCAGAAACGCCATCAGCTGGGAAGAAAAGTTTGACTGGGATGTTAAGTATGTTGATAATGTTACTTTTGCAGGCGATACAAAGGTGATAATTGATACGATTAAGGTCGTGCTGAAGAAAGATGGGATAAGCTCGAAAACTTCGGCTACGATGGAAGAGTTTTACGGAACAGAGGTATAAGGAATCGGTTGTATGAAGGAATTACATATACTTTTCACCGGTGTTGGCAGACGTATAGAGCTTATACAAGCCTTTCGTCAGGCAGCTTTGGTGCTTGATTGCAATTTGAAAATCTACGGAGCTGATATGGCAGGCACAGCTCCCGCTTTAGCTTATTGCGATTTCACACGCAAGGTATGCGGTATGAAGGAAGCATCCTACATCAGTGAACTTACAGAGATATGCCGCAAAGACAAGATAGATTTACTTATACCCACCATAGATACCGACTTGCTTGTACTTGCCGAAAGAAAAGCAGAAATAGAAGCAGTCGGGACAATAGTACTGATAAGCGCTCCCGATAAAATACGGATATGCAGAGATAAGAACAACACATCGCAGTTCTTTGTTGACTGCGGGTTGAAAGCTCCGATGCCAGTCAATGATTATAGACTTTATAACGGCGACTTTCCCGCATTTATAAAACCAAAAGATGGAAGCAGTAGTATCAATGCTTTTAAGGTCGATACTCCCGAAGAACTTCCGGTATATGCCGAGCAGATTGAGGACTATATCGTTCAGCCTTTCGTTGCAGGCACAGAGTATACGATAGATATTTTCTGCGATTTTAATGGTGAGCCTGTTTATATCGTCCCTCGGGAACGGATGCAGGTCAGAGCAGGAGAGGTCTTGAAGACCAAGATCTGCCTTGACAGAAAAATGATCGAGGAAGCAAAGGCTCTTATAAAAGAATTCAAGCCCTGCGGCCCGATGACGGTGCAGCTTATCAGAGATGATAAGACGAGAGAGGATTTCTATATAGAGATCAATCCCCGCTATGGCGGCGGTGCTCCCCTTTCGATGAAAGCTGGCGCAAGATCGGCAGAGACAGTACTTAAAATGCTGCTTGGTGAAAAAACATCATACAGCGAGTTCGGAATTGAAGACGGCGCTGTTTACAGCAGATTTGATCAGTCCGTGTGCATTACCGAAGGCAAGGGACAGATAAAAGGTGTAATTTTCGATCTTGATGATACGCTATATTCCGAGAAGGAGTATGTGAGGTCTGGCTATAAGGCTGTAAGTGATTATCTTGGCGGTGGATACGAAGAAATGCTATGGAGCTTCTTTGAAGCCGGAAAGCCTGCAATTGATGAGTTGCTGAAAGAGCTTAACTGCGATGGAGAAAAGGACAAAGTCCTGTCTGTTTATCGTTCCCATAAACCTGACATTCATCTCTTTCCTGGTGTGGCAGAGATGATTTGTGACCTGAAGTCCAGAGGTGTTAAGGTGGGAATAATCACTGATGGTAGGCCGGAAGGTCAGCGCAATAAGTTAGAGGCTCTTGGTCTAAATGTTGATGATGTAATCATTACTGATGAGCTTGGAGGTATTCAATTCCGTAAGCCTTGTGATATTGCATTTAGAATTATGATAATGCGATGGAGATTGAATCCCGCTGATATTGTTTATGTTGGGGATAATCCTGTAAAGGATTTTCACGCTCCGCAGCAACTTGGAATGAGAAGTGTTTATTTTGCTAACCAAGATGGATTATATCAGGAGAGGATGGATGTTGGTTGTCCATCAGTTAATTCTATTGAAAAACTACGGATGTTTGTAAAGGAAATAAGATAATGAGACAAGAAATAGATCTTTCCAAAACGCATCAGGAATTACTGAGTCTCATGAGTGATATTCATGATTTTTTGGTCGATCATGGAGTTAATTACAGTCTGACTGGCGGTTCGTTACTTGGGGCGATTCGGCATCAGGGGTTTATTCCATGGGATGATGACATTGATATTATGACAGATCGTAAAAATTTCAAAAGAATGCTGAAATGCTTTAAGAAGAATAGAAAATATGAGCTTGCACGAGGACATTATCTTGCTCCATGGTTGTACAGGATCTCAGCAGTACAATTTGAAGGTGTTATTACTCCAACAATAGATGTTTTCATTGTTGAGAATTTACCAAATGGTTCTTTTCTTCCAAAAATCAAGCTTTTGAAGTTGAGATTCCTACAAGGAATGCTGAAGAAAGATATCCGATATAAAGAGTTTTCTGCTTTTTATCGTATTTGTATTTTTATAACACATATTGTCGGTTTACTTTTCTCACAGAGGACAAAGTTGAACTGGTATGACCGTATTTCGATGAAGCAGGGAAACCAAAAGGCAGAATATGTTTCCATTACAAATGATTCATTTGGATTGCTGGGTAAAAAATACAAAAGTGATTTGATGAATGACTATATGCTTCACGCGTTTGAAGATAAGCAATTTATGATTATAAAACGGTATGACGAATATCTGAAAGGAAGATATGGAGATTATATGACTCTTCCTGATGAGAAAGATCGAGTACCAGGGCATTTAGACAGAAAAAAAGCAGATTAATATGGAGGAAACGATGAAAAATATAGCTCTTATAATTGCTGGTGGTGTAGGAGCAAGAATGGGACAGGACATACCCAAGCAATTTATAAATGTTTATGACAAACCAGTTATTGTATATACAATGGAAGCTTTTCAGCAGCATCCTCAAATCGATGCAATAGAAATAGTTTGCCTTGATGAATGGCAGGGACCTTTAAAGGCTTATGCAAAACAGTTTGGGATAGCCAAATTAGAGAATGTGGTCAGCGGCGGAAAGAACGGGCAGGATTCAATCAGAAATGGCTTATATGATATTGCTTCAAGGCATACTGATGACGACGACATTGTACTTATTCATGATGCCATAAGACCAATGGTGAGTCAGGATATAATAACAGATAATATTCGTGTGTGTCGTGAATATGGAAATGCTATCACAGTTGTTCCCTGTACTGCTGCAATGTTAAAAACCTATGATGCTCTCTCGACGACAGAGCAAGTTCCGAGAGACAATTTGAAGATTACACAAACACCGCAGGCGTTTTTTGTTAGAGACATTGTAGAAGCACATAAAGAAGCGCTGAGTAAAGGAATTACAAATTCTGTTGCTTCCTGCACTATGTACATTGAACTTGGCAGAGAGCTGTATATGTCAGCTGGTTCGGAAAAGAATCTCAAATTGACTACATCTGAGGATATTGAAATTTTTAAGGCTTTGTTGAATGCAAAGAAAGATGAGTGGATGCATTGATGCTTTATGAGAGTGTGAAGTATAAAAGAGCAGTTGGATGCAGTAGCCGCTGAGATTCCTGTAGACACGGGACGTTTTCTAATAACTGGTGCCAGTGGATTGATCGGCTCATCAAAGCATTAGGCTGGTCCGGAAAATATGATTTGGAACAGGATATTAGCGAAACGATGGAGATATTACGCGAAATGTAAATTGGAGACCTGGATATGCTTGAAGAACTAAAGAAGCAAGTTTGTGATGCTAACCTTGAATTAGTACGACGCGGTGTCGTGATATATACGTGGGGCAATGTCAGTGGAATTGATAGAGAAAAGGGTCTGATGGTCATCAAACCTTCGGGCGTCGATTATGACGGAATGAAACCGGAAGATATGGTGGTTGTAGATCTCGTATCCGGTGAAAAAGTGGAAGGTAAATGGAAACCATCATCAGACACTCAAACACATCTGGAACTCTATCGGGCATTCCCTGAAATCGGAGGAATTACGCACACTCATTCAATCAACGCAGTTGCATTCGCGCAGGCAGGCAGGGACATTCCAGCTCTAGGGACGACGCATGCTGATTACTTCTTTGGGCCAATCCCATGCACGAGAGAGTTGACAGAGCGAGAAGTCAAGGAAGCATATGAGCTGAACACCGGTAAAGTAATTATTGAATGTATCCGAGAGCGGAAGATAGATCCGATGGCTGTGCCCGGTGTTGTGGTAAAGAATCACGGGCCATTTAGCTGGGGAAAGGATGCTGCTGCATCCGTATATCATGCCGTTGTGATGGAAGCAGTAGCAGAGATGAATTTGAAGACATTGTTTCTAAACCCAGAGGCAAACATAGCTCAGTATGTTTTAGATAAGCATTATATGCGTAAGCATGGACCTAATGCCTATTATGGGCAGAACAATAGTTGATGAGTTGGAGATAAAGGAATGAAAAAGATAGTATTAATTGGATTGCTATATGAGAGTAATTTAGGAGATCCTTTATCATTTGACTGTACAAAATATATTATAGAGAAGCTTGATCCAACTATCGAAGTTGAGTATTTGGATTTTTATGGAAGGGCATCAATAGAGAGTAACAGTACTAATAGCGTCTCAAAAAGAGTAATTAAAAGTATATATGCTTTTTTAAAGGGGATCATAGGCACAAGAATTCAAGAATTAGCTTTTCAGAGACGACGACAGCACTGTGAAGAATATTATGATCAACATTTTAAGGATGCTTCAATGGTTGTAATTGTGGCAGCTGGAACAATTACTTATGATGTTCGTTTGGATTGTGGACCTTACTATGCATTGGTTGCAAAATATGCTGAAAAATATAATATCCCCGTTGTCGTACATTCTGGTGGTGTAGAGAATCCTTATATACAATCTGATAAAAGATGCAGAAGGCTGTCTAATGCTTTGAGCAGCGATGCATATAAAGTAGTGACGACAAGAGATAATCTACCAGAGCTTCGAAAGTACGTAAAAAATCCAAAGACTTTAGTAGATAAGGTGGCAGATATAGGAGTTTGGTCTTCTGAAACATTTGACATACAAAAAGATCAAAATAGCAATTTGGTAGGAATTGGCATGATCACTTATAAGCGATTTGCTGAATTCAAAAAAGGCGTTTCTCATGAGCAATACAATCAGACGATAATATATATAATTAAACTGTTGGAATTAAATGGGCGGCGCTGGAAAATGTTTACTAATGGCCTGAATGCCGATTACGAGAATGCTGTTGAGATATGCAATAGCCTAAATCTAAAACCGGAGGATTGTATTGTCGAACCGCACACTCCTTATGAATTAGTGAAGATTATAAGCGGATTCAAAGGGATAATAACCGCTCGGCTTCATTCATGCATCGTTGCTTACTCGTTGGATATACCATACATTGCTCTTTCTTGGAACAACAAATTAAACTACTTTTCAGAGAGTATCGGATATCCGGAACGTACGGTAACTCATGAGAACTTTAGTGCTAAGCAGATAATTGAAAGATATATAGTTGCGGAGAATGAAGGATATGATGAAAGCTCAAGGGCATCTTATAAAGAAACAGACGTTGATTATTTCAAAAAGTATCTCAGCATAATGCAATGATCAAAATAGCAGGTATAGGAAAAAAGTCCTGTGCTAAAGGTAACATAAAGAGGCTTATATGGAGACGAACACTAGAGATCGAAGTATTGATATTTTGAAGGGCATTGGTATTCTACTGGTGGTATTTAACCATGTCAGCTGGGGAAAAGAAGTGTTTATCTATATTCAGAGTTTCCATATGCCATTGTTTTTTGTGGTAAGTGGGTATCTCTGGAAACCCAAGTCCACCAAGGACATCTTAAAAAAACGAGCAAAGACATTATTGATGCCTTACTATATTTTTATGGTTTTCTTCCTGCTAATTGAAGTAACTTTACATTTGGAAGACGGCATGACGATAGATATTATGCAGGCACTGAGAGCAATTGTATTATTTCCAACTGACAACGCTAATATGCCAATAGCATCGGCAATGTGGTTCCTTCCTTGTTTATTCTTGGTAAGTGTTATTTATAGTTTCCTTGACATATTCAAGTTCGAGACTAAGGCTGTAATTGTCTTGCTTATCTCAGTATGTGGAGCAGTATATTCCCATTTTTTTGACTACATGCTTCCATTAACATTAGAGCCAACTGCTGCAGCGTTATTTTTTATGTTGACGGGTGAATATATAAAAAAGAACTGCCCCTATGAGACATTTTTATCAAAAAAACTATTTATAATTGGTTTGCTATTGATTGAAGCTGCATTAGCGTTTGTAAATGGAAGTGTCGATCTTAGATCTGCACGTTTTCACATTGCTCCACTCTATTTCATTAACGGTATCTTGGGTACAATTGTTTATTTCGGAATCGCAAAATGCATAGTGGCGTTTCAAAGTAGACTAGGGGGGGTACTCAAGAACGAATTGATCAATCTTGGAGAGTATTCCATAGTTATTCTGTGTACGCATCAGCTGTTTATTTTGATTATGAGCAACTGCCTAAGAAGCCTTCCTACAGGAGCCCCGAACGTCCTTTGCAGCAAATTCATAATCTTTGTTGTGACCATGTTACTAAGTAGGCTTATTATTCAAGGGTGCAAATCATATAAATCGGTTAGACGTTTGTTTGGAATGTCATAGATAGAAGAAGTGAAAGGATAATTAAAATGGAACTGATAAAACTCAAGGATGAAGAACTGAAGGATTTGCAAAGAAAAAGTCTGAATATTGTGAAATATACCGCTGAGTTATGCAAAGAACACAATGTTAAGTTTTTCTTATATGGTGGTTCTTGCCTGGGAGCAGTAAGAAATCATGGTTTTATTCCCTGGGACGATGATATGGATATAAAATTTACACCTAAGGAGTACGAAAAGTTTAGAGTGGTTTGGAGAAAATATGCTGATAAGGAGCGTTTTACCTTTTGGGAACAGAGTAAAGGACACAACGACCATACATTATCTGCTTCTATAAGAGATAATAATACGACATTTATTACTGATTCCACCGTAAACTATGATGTAAATCAAGGACTTGCTGTAGATGTTGGTGTGTGTTCAGCTTGTGCAAAATCAAGGCTAGGAGAAATTGTTCAAATGATTTGCGGAGCTGGAGCGGGTCTATTTAAGGCAGGAAGGATTCCAGCTAGGAAAAGTAGACCAGTAAAGGCTGCTGCAAAGATTATTCTAGGTATTTTCAGAACTGAAAATAGCCAGTATTACATGTATCGGTTTTTTGAGAGAATAGCAAAAGTTCCAAACAAGTATTATGATTCCGCAGAGTATGTTAAAGAGCTTAGCATGTTTCCAAAACTGAAGTTCAGAAGAGAATGGTTTGACGATGTCAAATGGGTACGGTTTGAGGATACAGAATTGCCGATCCCGATAGGAGCTAAAAAGTATCTGAAGGCCAGGTATGGCAATTACATGGAATTACCTCCGGAGAAGGACAGACATCCAGAACATAGGATCGTATTTTTGGATCTGAATACTCCTTATAAGAAGTATCGAGGGAAAAAGTATTTTGTTAACGGAGGAAAATAGTAATGGCTAATATTGGATTGATAATAGCGGGAGGCGTGGGTGCCCGAATGGGGCAGGATATACCTAAGCAATTTCTTAACGTATATGATAAGCCGGTGATCGTGTATACTATGGAGGCTTTTCAGAAACACCCGGATATTGACGCCATCGAGATAGTATGTGTTGATGAATGGCAAGGAGCCTTAAAAGCATATGCAAAGCAGTTTGGTATAGCAAAACTTGAAAATGTAGTAAGCGGCGGAAAGAACGGGCAAGATTCCATTAGAAATGGGTTATATGATATTGCTGAACGACATCACAGTGATGATGACATCGTACTCATCCACGATGCTATCAGACCAATGGTCAGTCAGGAGATTATCACCGACAATATCAAAGTTTGCAGAGAACACGGAAATGCGATCACAGTCGTTCCTTGTACTGCCGCTATGCTGAAAACTTATGATTCACTTTCTACCACGGAACAGGTGCCGCGGGATAATCTTAAGATCACTCAGACTCCTCAGGCGTTCTTTTTGAACGAGATCGTTGAAGCCCACAAAGAGGCATTGAGTAAAGGTATAACCAATTCAGTTGCATCATGCACGCTGTATATTGAACTTGGAAGGAAGCTGTATATGTCACGCGGCTCTGAGAAGAACCTTAAACTGACGACCACTGAGGATATCGAAATCTTTAAAGCTTTGCTTAACGCTAAGAAGGATGAGTGGCTGCACTGATGATCAAAGATTGTATGACATATAAGACCGCAATAAATGCTGTAGCAGCCGAGATCAGCACCAAAGGCGGAAGAATACTGGTAACTGGTTCAACAGGCCTGATCGGTTCCTGTATCATTGATGTGTTATTAGCTGCTAATGCTTCGTTTGGTAAAGAATATGAGATCTTTGCTCTGGGAAGGAGCGAAGAAAAGATGTTAAACAGATTTGGAAAAAACGATAATCTGCATTTTGTTGTTCAGGATGTGACTGAACCCATAACAGTAGATGGTTTGGATCATGTTATCCATGCAGCAAGTAATGCCGATCCGAGGAGCTATGCACTCTATCCTGCGGAAACAATAATAACTAATATCAAAGGGGCAATAAATGTCCTTGAGTATTGCAAGAGAAACAATACTCGAGTATTGTTAACATCTTCTTTCGAAGTGTATGGAAAGCTCGAACAAGATATATATGATGAGACTCATTACGGAATCATAGATTTAAATATGATCCGCTCGTGCTATCCGGAAAGCAAACGGACTGCAGAGATGCTTTTTAAGTCATATGCTGATGAGTACAATGTTGATTGTGTTATTGCAAGACTGTCAAGTATATATGGGCCGACAATGAAAAGCGATGACAGTAAAGCCCACGCTCAATTCATTCGCAATGCTCTTGCTGGTGAAAACATAGTCCTGAAAAGCAAAGGTGAACAGGTTCGATCCTATTGCTATGTTATGGATGCTGTAAGTGCTTTGTTTGCCATACTCTATAAGGGAAAATCAGGAGAAGCATATAACGTAGCAAATGAAAACTCAATCGCATCTATTGCTGAGCTGGCTAAGACAATAGCAGATCAAGCCGGGACTGAAGTAGTGTTTGAGCTTCCGGACGAGATCGAAAGCAAAGGTTTTTCCAAACCGCAGAATTGTGTTTTAAATACTGAGAAGATCAAAAAGCTGGGTTGGTCCGGGAAGTATGACCTGCAAAAAGGAATAAGAGAAACATTGACTATCCTTAATGAAAACACACGGGCAAAATAAAAGCTGAATACAGCTGAGCATGCAGGCCGTTCAAAACCGCGATCATACTGAAATACCTAAAATCAGAGGTGACATTGAGAAATATGGATTCAAGCAAAAATTTTACCAGCTTATCATCTGATGGCGCAACACTGGCAAAAATAATCGCGACATTCAGTGTTGTTCTCACACACTCATATAAGTTGTTCAAATACATGGAGGTAGATAATTCAACGGTTTTTTATTTAAGAGGCTTTCATGCGTTTGCTTCCTGTGGAGTCCCGGTGTTTTTCTTGCTGTCAGGATACTTTCTGACGTTTAAAGGCAATTGGGATTATAAGAAAAACATCAAGAAAAAGGTCAAGAGTTTGGTGATCCCATATTTGCTGTTTACAGCATTATACGCAATAATCAGCTGTGTCGGTGCATTGGCACTGCCGAGTTTTTTTGACAACTTCAAAGAGTTTACTGCAAATGATTGGATTATGCATTTATTTGGTATCCCGTTTGTAATAGCTCCGTCCTTCTATGGACCACTGTGGTTTGTAAGAGAATTGCTGGTTCTTAATATAGCCTCGGTCATACTTGTTCCGGTTGTAAAAAAAATCCCTGGGTACATATTATTACCCGCAATGGCAGTTGTATATTTCCTGCCAATACCTCAGATAATACGGTACTCGATACCTTTCTTTATAGTCGGAATGTATTTTGGCTTCAAAAAGAGCATCCCTGTCATAACAAACCGGTTTTATGTTGTAGGTCTGTTTGTTGTCGGATTTGCTGTTCCCATTATTTTTGAAGGGGAATTAGCCTGGAAAATATCAGTTTTGCTTATGGCGATATTTATCATAACAATATCAGAGATGCTCGCTGTTGAAAATAATATCAGAAAAATTGCAAAAAAAGCGATTCCGTTCAGTTTTCCTATCTACTTATTACATGAATATCCAATGACTACAACGATGCGGCTACTTGCTATGAAACATATATCTGTACCTTTAGCTACTGCTGCTTTTCTAATAGTACCGTTCCTGATTATTGCTCTATGCGTAATAGTAATATTAGTTTGGAAACGATTGCTGCCCAAAACATTCTCTGTATTTACAGGCGGGCGGTATTGATCAGATTATTGGAGGAAATGATCTATGGCTGACATTGATTTCGTACTTACTTATTTAGATTCTAATGATATAGAATGGCAAAAGGAAAAAAGCAAATATACCCCGGGCTCCACATCTGATGTAAACAAAAACAGGTATAGAGAGTGGGATAATCTTCGGTATTTTTTCAGAAGTATAGATAAATTTGCTCCTTGGGTAAGAAAGGTCCATGTCGTTACATGGGGGCATCTGCCTGAATGGCTGAACACCAAGCACCCTAAGATCCATATTGTAAACCATAAAGACTATCTGCCTCAAGAGTGGCTGCCTACTTTCAGCAGCAGATGTATTGACATGAATCTTCACAGGATACCTGACTTGGCAGAGCAGTTTGTATACTTTAATGATGATATGTTTCTTACGGGAGCTGTTGAACCGGATTTCTTCTTTAAAAACGGCTTGCCTTGCGATGCGGCTGTTTTGTCTGCTCAGGCATTTAATCTAAACAATAGTGTGAAAATGTATTTTGCACCATACGTTGATACCGGTGTGATAAATAAGCATTTCAAGATCAGGAAAGTAATAAAGAGTGATCTTGGAAAGTGGATCAATTTAAAGTACCGAAGTGAATTGTTCAGAACAATTACTATGCTTCCATATCCACATTTTATCTGTTTCAGAAACTTTCATTTGCCATATGGATATCTGAAATCCACATATGAAGAAGTATGGAAAAAAGAGCCTGAGCTGTTAAGTGCAGCATCCTCACATAAGTTCAGAGACATTGCAGATCCGAATCACTTTTTGTTTACATATTGGCAGTATGTTACCGGAAAGTTCACTCCGAGAAGTGTGAAATATGGAAAATACTATTCAATTCATTATATTGATGATGCCAAAAGTGCGGCAAAAGATATTAGAAGCAAGAAGTATAAGATGATGTGCATTAACGATACGATCATAAATGACGAAGATTTTGAAAGAATAAAAGATATTGTAAATAAAGCTCTGCATTCTTTGCTTCCACAAAAATCATCGTTTGAAAATCAATGAGTGCCGAATGCAAATCTTAGCGCATATGTAAATGTGTGAATAGTACACAAAAGCCTATAAAAGAATTATGTGTTTGAGTTTTGATATTTTGAAAGAGGGAGGGTGATTGTACATTGAGAATTGCAACCATTTTCCTATATTATCTTATATTTATACTTGCAAGTATATTTTTTGTTAAAGCTGATCGCTCGAATAATGACAAAGCTATTAGAGCCTATATTATTTGTGGGGTTGTTATATTGTCATTATTTGCCTGCTTTAGAGGACCTATTGTGGGATGGGATACCAGGGATACAGTTGACCTTTATTTTAATCGTGCCAAATCTTACGATTCAATTAAAAGTATATTCACTTATAGTTATCGTTTTAAGGAACCGATTTATATCTTTTTTTCATTTCTCTTGCAAAAAATCACGGACAGTGGTCGGGTCTTTCTGTTTTTTATGCAGCTATTGACTGTTGGCCCGGTTGCTGTTGTTGCCTATAAAAAACGTAATACACTTTCTATATCTGTTATTATGTTTGTATACATGATGCTGTTTTATCAGAGGTCTTTTAATATTGTCCGACAATCAGTTGCAACAGCATTTTTGTTTCTCGGTTGGGTATATCTAACAGATCGGAAATTTGTTAAAGCTACGCTAATATTTGTATTAACATGTATGTTACATTCTTCAGGTATAATTGGAGTTGCCCTTGTTCTTGCTTTATATATCTTTACAAACGATATAAATGTTGCTATACGGTATTGTATGATTTTCGTAGCTATTATTGTAGGAGCTGTAACGTTGACAGTATGGAAGTCTTTAGCATTGAATTTAATTGAGGGCGGTATTCTAAATGAGAGATATTCAGGGTATGTTTCGATTATGTCAGGTGACGTAAGTAATCAATATAATACGATTCAATTCAGAGACAACGCCATCGAGATTATGAGATTATTGGGCACGATAATTGTAATGTTGTTTTTGAAGGGAAAGCACACAGGATCAAATAGGGAAATCTTATTTCTAAAGTATTCTGTTATATTATCATTTATTATATATACAATTGTTGAAGTGGGATTTGGCGTTACATTAGGTCATCGACTTACAATCTATATCGACTATTTTCAAATGGCTCTTTTTGCACACTATTATCCGAAGTCAACATTTGATGACAAGAGAATATCGACCGGGGTTATTATAATTCCAAAGACTGGTGTGCGATACGGTTTAGCGTATTGCATGCTATATAATTTCATTATTTATATGTTTGTAAATTATGGTCACACACTTCCATATCAGTTAACTTAATCGTTTAGAGGGAAATCTATGGCAAAACGGTCAGGACTAAAAAAGAATTTTATGTTCAGCATCGGTTATCAGATGCTGGCTATAATATTACCGCTGATAACTGCGCCATATATAGCGCGAGTTTTAGGGGCAGCAAATACCGGTATTTACTCCAAAACATTTGCGCTTGCACGGTATTTCATGCTGTTTGCTATGTTAGGCGTAAACAATTACGGGAACCGCGCTATTGCAAGAGTACACGACGACAAAAAGGAAATGAGCAATACCTTTTGGGAGATCTATTCATTTCAAATGTTATTGGCAATAATCTTTAATCTGCTGTACTTGTGCTTCTGCTTGTTTTTAGCTAAAGAGAACCAGCTCATTTATCTCATGCAGGGAATTTATATTCTTGGAGGTATGTTTGATATCAACTGGTGCTGCTTTGGCATGGAGAATTTTAAATTGACAACGATCAGAAGCAGCATAATAAAGATCGCCTCGGCGATCTGTGTTTTCTGTTTTGTAAACAGCCGTGATGACTTATGGTTATATACATTGATATTATCACTTTCACATATTATTTCTGTATTGGCTGTTTGGCCGTTTGTATTAAAACATATAGACATAGTTCGCCCAACGATGGCAGGGATCAAAAAGCATATAAAACCAAATTTGGTCTTATTCTGGCCTGTGATAGCAGTAAGCATTTATAACCTGATGGACAGGATCATGCTGGGGTGGATGAGCGTTGATGAAGAAGTTGGCTTCTATACTAATGCAGAGAGTATTGTTACTATACCAACGACGCTTATTCTTGCTTTAGACAACGTTGTGATGCCTCGAATGTCTAATCTTTTTTCCAAGAACGATAGATCTGAAAAGATCAAGTTTTTAATGGACTCGGTTATGATGTTCGCAATGTTTATGGCTGCAGCAATGGCGTTCGGAATTGCCGGTGTCTCGGATGTATTTGCACCTTGGTTTTACGGTAAAGATTTTACACGCTGCGGATTTTTTATCTTGTTGTTAAGTCCTGTTATTATTTTTAAGGGATGGGCTGGTGCTTTAAGAACTCAGTATATTATTCCTACCGGTAAAGATAAAATATATGTCATTTCATTGACCGTCGGTGCAATTGTAAATCTTATCCTTAATGCTATATTAATACCTAAGCTAAATGGCGTTGGTGCTATCATAGGTACACTTGCAGCCGAGTTTTCTGTTTGTTTCATTCAGTTTTTCTTGTGCAGAAAAGAAATCAATCTGAAGGATTATCTTACGAATGGGATCAGTTTTTGCATGATAGGAGCTATTATGTTCTTTGCAGTGGAGTCTTTGTCATATATAAGCTCCAGTGCAGTTGTAACGATGGCGGTACAGATAGTGTGCGGAGGACTGCTGTATGTATTACTTGCATCAGTATATATGATCAAAATCAGAAAGAATCCTGTGCTTGTCAACGAGGGATTGAAAATGCTGCGGATAAAATATCGGTTTAAGTGATCCAGAGGATAAAGATATGGAAGAAAAGAGTTACAAAACAGGGCGTATTGAATATCTTGATATATTCCGAGCTTTTGGTATCATTCTGATGATCATGGGGCATATCAAGTTTGGCAGTTATTTTGATAAATGGATACACGCTTTTCATATGCCAATGTTTTTCTTCGTGTCAGGGTGGTTTTTCAAAACTAAAGAGAGTATTGGCACGCAGATCGCAAAAAAGGTTCGCAGCCTTTTGCTTCCCTATGTGTTTTGGGAGATCTTTCTATGGGCTATCCTTATGATATTTGTGTCTGAGTACAGATCATTGCAGACCTTGCAGTATATATTCACCGAGAATACTTATAAAATACCGATTGAAAACGGTACTTTTGGTATTTCACCTATCCCGGGAGCAATGTGGTTCCTGACAGCACTCTTTTTTGTTGAATTAATATATATCCTTTTGGATTGGGTTTTGGGATGCAATTGGAAACTTCATGTAGCAGTAATATTCATCTCATGTACAGGTATGCTCGTGCCGACATTAATGACTTTTCGTCTTCCGTTGGCTTTGGATTCAGCATTCGTGGGTATTGGATTATTTCATATTGCGAGAATGACAAAAGGCTCCAAGGCAGAAAGGATTATGGATCTGAAGCCGTGGCAAACTTTGACAATTGGAGCAGTGGTCAGCATCTCGATCATTATATGCCCGACGATCAATATGCGAACGGGGAATTATGGCTGGTATATTACCTTTTAGATCAATGCTCTTGGCGCTATCGCTGCAGGCTGGAATATATCAAGATATACAGAGAAGCTGCTATCTGGCAGGAGGATACTTTCAAGGGTGTCGGGCTGGCTGAAGGAAATTGGCAGGAATTCTATCGTTTATTTATGCTTTAACCAAATTGTTATCCTTGCAGTGACCAAGGGAATGGATATGATAGGTATTAAAGGGATAGTTGCCAAGGTGCCGATTTTGATATTCACATTGGCGATCCTATCCTGTTTTGAGGTCTTGATCTGCAAAACCAAACTGAAAGCGCTAATTGGAAAGTAATACTTCGGAGATATGATGTCTATAAAATACACCCCCAAAGGCAAATGCGCTCTTGGAGCTTACGGGTGTGGTTTTCGGAGCATAATTTATCTTGTCATCGCGAGGCAATAGAATGGCAAGAATTCATCAGAAAAAATGGGAGATGTGTAGATTTATGAAAATAGCAGTCGCAGGCACCGGCTATGTCGGCCTTTCGCTGGCAGTATTGCTCTCACAGCACAACAAGGTCACAGCCGTCGATATAATCCCCGAAAAGGTGGAGCTTATCAACAATAAAAAATCGCCCATCCAGGACGAATACATCGAAAAATATCTTGCCGAAAAGGAGCTTGATCTGACAGCGACCCTCGACGGCGAGAGCGCATATAAGGACGCCGATTTTGTCATCATCGCAGCTCCGACAAACTACGATCCGAAGAAAAACTTCTTCGATTGCAGCGCAGTCGAGGCTGTTATCGAGCTTGTGCTCAAAGTCAATCCCAACGCGATAATGGTCATCAAATCGACTATTCCCGTAGGATATACAAAGAGCGTCCGCGAGAAATTCGGCACTAAGAACATCATCTTCAGCCCTGAGTTTCTCCGTGAAAGCAAGGCACTGTACGATAACCTTTACCCCAGCCGTATCATTGTCGGCACAGACCTTGAAGACGACAAGCTCGTGGATGCTGCCCATAAGTTTGCGGAGCTCTTACAGCAGGGCGCTATAAAGGAGAACATCGAAACTCTCTTTATGGGCTTCACCGAAGCAGAGGCTGTCAAGCTGTTTGCAAACACTTATCTTGCTCTCCGCGTCAGCTATTTCAACGAGCTGGATACCTATGCGGAAATGAAAGGCCTCGACACACAGGCTATCATCAACGGTGTTTGTCTTGATCCGCGTATCGGCAACCATTACAACAATCCCAGCTTCGGCTACGGCGGCTACTGCCTGCCCAAGGACACCAAGCAGCTCCTCGCAAATTACGCCGATGTTCCACAGAACATGATGTCCGCTATTGTCGAGAGCAACCGCACCCGCAAGGACTTTATTGCCGACCGTGTTCTCCACATGGCAGGGTATTATGACTATTACAACCGCGGTGATTACAGCGCTGCGGATGAAAAGGAATGTGTTATCGGCGTTTACCGTCTGACAATGAAATCCAACAGCGACAACTTCCGTCAGAGTTCCATTCAGGGCGTTATGAAGCGTATCAAGGCCAAAGGCGCTATCGTTATAGTCTATGAGCCGACCCTTGAAAACGGCAGCACATTCTTCGGAAGCAAGGTCGTAAATGATCTGGACGAGTTCAAGAAGAGGAGTCACGCTATCATCGCAAACAGATATGACAGCTGCCTTGATGATGTAAAAGATAAGGTCTACACGAGAGATCTGTTCCGGAGAGATTGATAGGAACTCTAAATGGACAAATATATCTACAAGCAATCCGCATACTACCTGATCTATCTTGTCAGATGTGCGCTGAACAAAAAAACACCTGCAAAAGAAAAGCTCGACAAGATGGACTTGCCGGGTGTTTTTGCCGTAGCTAAGGCTCACTCATTGACGGCTATTGCGGCGTATGCTCTGGAGTCAGCAGGAATATATGACAAGGACTTCGAGGAAGAGAAGAACAGAGCAATCAGAAAAACTATTATTCTCGATTCCGAACGTGAGCGTATTTTTTCAGAGTTTGAAAAAGCCGGGATATGGTATTTGCCACTGAAAGGCATAATCCTCAAGGAGTATTATCCCGCTTTCGGTATGCGGCAGATGGCGGATAATGATATTTTAATTGACAGAACTCGGCAGAAGGATATAAAGGATATTATGCTGTCTTGCGGCTTTTATGTGAAGACCTATAACAAGAGCAAGCATGATGTATATTTCAAGAAGCCGGTCTGCAATTTTCAAATGCATATTTCACTTTTTGAAAAAGATGACACTGACAAGCGGTATTGCTACTTCAAAGACATTGACAAGAGGCTGATCTCAGACAGCACAAGCAGTTTCCGCCGCAGCTTTACCAAAGAGGATTTTTATCTGTATATCAAAGCACATGAATACAAGCATTTTACGTCTTCCGGTACAGGTCTGCGTAATCTTGTCGACAATTATATTTTCAATAAAAAATATGGAAACGATCTTGACTGGGATTATATCAGAGCCGAGCTGGTCAAACTCGGTATGCTTGACTATGAGCGTGAAAGCAGGGAACTTGCGATAAAACTGTTTGACGGAGTAAAGCTGTCTGACAGCGAAAAAGAGCTGCTCGACTATTTTATATTTTCCGGTACATACGGGAATACTAAGACCTCGATCTCTAACATCCTGAAAAAAAACGGCGGCAGCAAGGCAAGATATATCAAGGAGCGATTGATCCCGCCGGCAGCGGTGATAAAAAAGCGGTACCCGATATTCTATAGATATAAGGTATTGCTGCCACTCCTACCTTTATACAGAGCCGCATTTGGACTCATCAAAAACAGGAGAAAGGTATCTTCCGAGCTTAAAGCGCTTATACATTCATAAATCAAAGCACCTCTTGCAGGTGCTTTTTCCCGGTTTCAGTAAACAAGGGATGATTTTATATCGCAGTAAATGTCAAATTGACAAAACTTATTCCTTATCTATAAAAGGTTTTCATTTTAGGGCAGACACAGGCGATAAAGCAGAAGTGTTTGACAGTTATCTCCCCCAAATATAAAAAGTCCAAAAAAATAAAAAAACCTATTGACATATATAGATTTATGTGTTATAATATATTTAGTAGTTAAGATTTACCAAGTCTGGAGTTCCGAAAAACGCCGAAACTCTAGGCTTTTTTTCTTTTCCCATTTATAAAGCGAATGAGAACGTTTTTCAACATTTTCTTTATCGCCTCAAAGGAAGTTTCAAAAGAGGCTTAATGAAGAAAAAGGCACCATCATTCGCTTATAGTCTGCGCAAAATAGGGCATCGCGATGTTTTTATGGTCTCGATTACCGTAAGGAATCGAAATTCAAGAACACATCGCGGTGCCTTTTTGCCTATTTGCGGGTTTTTGATGTGTTTTTGAATTTGACTGTACATATACATACTTTCCCCTTTTCAGCGCCCGAAAAAGGGGGAAAGTATGTCTTTTTTTCGAGTTCTTACTAAGCGTTTTTCAAACGACATTCTATATATGAATGTCGAACCTAAGTGCATGGACCGTTCCAAGCCGATCCGTCATATAGAGGTATGGAGCCGGAAGTTTAACAGCGCCGAAACAGATTTCAGACCTGTATCATGCAAGTTGAGAGTTTTTTTCAATTGCGAAGAACAAATTACAGATTATATTCACACTGAATATAAGGTTACTATTGATCTTTTTGAATTTATTCTTCAAAACGCGGAAAATATGAAAGTTATAGTCAACGAGGTCGGCAAGGATATCAGTAAGCTTGCGAGATCTATAATATCGCGTGAAGCCGACCGTGCTCGCAGGTCGATCTTGGAGAATCTTCCTACGAAGATTGGAATCGTTTTATTAAGGAATTTATCCCCATTATCTGTACTGATAATTGACATAGAATCTAATTGTGTTATCGATGTAGTCAGGTTGAAGGTATTAGGCCCAACATCTCAAATAGCCAGCCTCAGCGATTGGTTCGGTGATCATTGCGGATTCACCCGCCTCAACGAACGTTATCATTGGTTCGTTGATGATGCTTCAATTGTTAATATTCTTAACTATTGTGGAATCTCGCGCAATAAAATCCATACCTTGGGTGAATCTTCTGATCAGGGAAATTCGGATGAGATGGTTACAATTCGGTTACAGTTACATAAGATGAAATCGGAAATAGAGCGTAAATACGCATTCACAAGAATTGAAACTTGGAGAAACGCTATTATGCTTAAACCATTATAATCCGAGTTCCCCGATGCGTGATTTATTTATGTCAGAAAAAATGATATAATTCAAACTGTAGAAAAAAGAAAGCCTCAGCAAACCGAACTACCGCTCTCCATAAAGCGAAGGAAGGAGGTGAATTAAATGGCTAAAAACCTACTCTGGTTCAAGTGCGACTTAAGTTTTGATTCCCGCATCCAAGAACTCATTTCAGAGTTCGGAGCGCTCGGTGCGTATACCTACATCGTGCTCCTCCAATTGATATACGCCGACGAAGGATACTACTTGATTATTTCTGATGCCCAACTTGATGAAGTTGCCCACCGCACCAAGGCTAAGATCGAAGACATCAAAAGAATCGTCGATAGCTGCATCAGCAAGCACTTGTTCGACTCGGGAAAATACGAAAAGTACCATATTCTGACTTCCCACGGCATCCAATACCGATTCTATGACTGCGCTGCCCGCAGGCAGGACCAGGTGATCAAGCCTGAGCATCTTCTGTTATCAGAAAACGAAGTGTTTCGGACCAAAAAAGAAAGAGAGGAATATTCTCTTTCAAAAGAAAGAGAAAAAAACAATAAAGACGATATGGAGACAGAGAGACAGAAGCTATGCGACGAAACAGGTATCAGTTCCGAAGAATATGGTGAGCTTTTAAAGCAGTGTGATGGTGATGTCTTAGCATTAAACAATTATCTGATCAAAATATTCGAATGGGCAAGAAAAAAGAATGTAACACTTTCAAAAAGCTATGTTATCATCAAAAATTGGATAACATCAGATAAAGAATCCATGCATCAGAAAAAGGAAGAGAAGAATAATGATGCTTCTTACGACATCAATGCATGGCAGCGTTTCGTTGAGAACTTTGAACCCAATTTCGGCAGCACACCCACTGAACCCGAACCCACATCTGACAGAAAGGAGCAGCCATGAAAGCACGAACTATTGATCCTCAGCTCGCGCTCAAAAAACACACCCTCACCGCCTGGACTTTCATCCTCCTCCGCGAAGGCCTCATCGACCTATCTCGTTGCAACAAAATGATCTCTGCTATCAATGCTCTTCGTAGCTGAACCACACCTCTCAGCGAGTCCTCGAGCCGTCTCCGTCGGGCGGCTCATTTCAACTTGACAAACCAATATCGGTATGGTATAATCATATCAAACCAACGAAAGCGAGGCACGCCTATGGATATATATGAGACCGCCCGCCGCATGAAAGAAGAACGCAAGACTATCTTTGACCTCGATCTCCGGGTCACATTCTACGCCCGTGTGTCATCGAAAAAGGACGAGCAGGAGAACTCCCTTGAAAACCAGATAATGTATTTTTCTGAGCTGATACGTAACAATCCCCGCTGGACGTATATCGACGGCTACGTTGACCGCATCCGAGGGGAGGCGGCGTCCAACCGTCCCAACTTTCAGCGAATGATTGATGACGGCAAAGCGGGAGCATTTGATCTCGTCCTCACCAAGGAGGTCAGCCGCTTTGCACGCAATACGGTGGATGGCCTGATCGTCACCCGTGAACTGCTGCGGTCAGGAGTCGGAGTGTACTTTCAAAACGACAACCTCTGCACCATTGACACCGATGCCGAGCTGCGCCTGACCATAATGCTCGCAATCGCCACCGACGAGGTCCGCAAGCTCTCCGAGCGTGTCCGCTGGGGACATAAGCGCTCTATCGAGAGCGGAAAGGTGCTTGGCAATAACCGCATCTTCGGTTACGATAAGGAAGACGGCCGCCTCGTCATCAACGAGCCGGAGGCCGAAATGGTGCGGCTGATCTTCGAGCTCTATTCCACCGGTCAGTACAGCTCCCGCAAGATCGAGAAGATCCTCTACGACAAGGGCTACCGCGGCCGGGAGGGGACACGCATACACCACAACACGATCAACGGCATCATACAGAACCCGAAATATAAGGGCTGGTACTGCGGAAATAAGGTCAAGGTCATCGACCACCGCACCCGCGAGCAGCGCTTTCTGCCGGAGGACGAATGGGTGCTCTATAAGGACGAAACAGGCGAGAGCGTTCCGGCTATCGTCACCGAGGAGCTGTGGGAGAGAGCAAATGCCATCTTCCGGGAGCGAAGCGCCGAGATCAAGGGACGGACTCGTTCCTTCAAGGATAAGAGCGTTTTCACCGGCAAGATATGGTGCCGCGCCCACGATGTACCCTATTGGCGCACAAGCTATTCCAACTCTGTCTCGCAGCATAAGCCGGTCTATCAGTGGATTTGCTCCGAGAAGAAACGCTCCGTAGCCAGAGCCTGCTCTTCCTTCGCGATAATGGAGGATGACCTCTACAAAATGCTCTCCGACCACTTCAAGCTCGTTGCCGGGAACATCGAGGAATACGTCGCGGAGTTCCTGCGCATCTATAAAGAGACCAACACCGAGGTCAATACCCAGCGGCAGATCAACGAGCTGAAAGTCAAGCTGGATAAGGAAAAAGCCAAGCGTGAAAAGCTCCTTGACCTCTATACCGAGGAAATGATATCCAAGCAGGAGTTCAAGTCCCGCAACGACAGCGCCAATGTGCTTATCTCCCAATTGGAGGAGGACATCCACTCCCTCGAAGCAGTTGCTGCGGAGAAGTCGGACTACGCCTCCGAGCTTGCAAAGATCGAGCAGTACTTCAAAACGATGTATAACCCCGATGGGGATATGACCCGCCAGCAGGTAGACGAGCTTGCCCGCACTATCATCGACAGGATAGATGTCGTCCCGATCAACAAGAACTCCATGAAGCTGGAAATTAAGCTGAAAACCGGCCTTTCCACTGATTTTTCCTACGTCCGGGCAGGGGAGAGATACGCCCGGCGTTCCGGACAGATCACCAAGAAGATGATCGATTCCTACAAGCAGCAGGGCAGAAACTAAGCATCGCCGAAAACGCAGCCTGACAAGAACGGGCTCTCCGGAAGGGGAGCCCGTTTTTGTGTCACGGCGGCTCTTTGTTGCTCTTTCACAAAGTCCTCTTTCACGAAAACGATTGCTGTATCAGAGCCGAAGAAATGATAAAAATTTATAAATTTGCTCTTGCTTATTACCGAAAATATGATATAATTAAAAGGTAGGGCAGAGCATTTTGCTCTTCCGTTATCACGCTTATCCCGGCTGCTATCAGAATACTGATCGGGAAATTTTTATATGAGGTGATCTTATGACAGAAACCGAACTCTATAAGCTCTGGTGCGAAAAAGCAGTCGATGACCCTGATCTCGGGGCCGAGCTCCGTTCTATCGAGGGCGATAACGACGCTATCATCGACAGATTCTACCGTGATCTCGAATTTGGTACAGGCGGCCTCCGCGGCGTTATCGGCGCAGGCACATACAGGCTCAATATCTATACCATCAGACGCGCTACTCAGGGCCTCGCGGATTATGTTAATGAAGCGTTCAGTAACGCTGCTGTCGCTATCAGCTATGACTCCCGTATAAAGTCCGATGTCTTCGCCAGAGAAGCCGCTGCTGTCCTTGCAGCCAACGGCATCAAGGCTTATATCTATTCCGAGCTCATGCCTACCCCCTGCCTCTCCTGGGCAGTAAGAGAGCTGGGCTGTCAGGCGGGCATCATGGTTACCGCCTCCCATAACCCCGCCAAGTATAACGGCTATAAGGTCTACGGCGAGGACGGATGCCAGTTGACACTCGATGCCGCCAATGCCGTTACCGAAAAGATAGAGAGCGTCGAGATGTTCGGCGGCGCTAAGTACGTCAGCTTCGATGAGGCTCTCAAGGACGGCAGGATCGAATACATCAAGCAGGAAGTGATCGACAAGTATCTTGATAAGGTCGCAGAGCAGGGAATCCATACCGATCTCGTTGCCGAGAGCGGCCTCAAGGTGGTATATACTCCTCTCAACGGCACAGGCAACAAGCCCGTAAGAGCTATCCTGAAAAGGATCGGCATCAAGGAAGTAACAGTAGTCCCCGAGCAGGAGCTGCCGGACGGCAATTTCCCCACCTGCCCCTTCCCGAACCCGGAGATCAAGGAAGCCCTCGCAAAGGGTCTGGAGCTCTGCAATACCGTTAAGCCCGACCTTCTCCTTGCTACCGACCCGGACTGCGACAGAGTCGGTATCGCCGTTCCCGACCCGGATGGGAATTATGTCCTCTTCTCGGGCAACGAAGTCGGCGCTCTGCTCCTTAAATATATCTGCCAGGAGAGAACCGCTCTCGGCACTATGCCAAAGGCTCCCGTCGCCGTCAAAACTATCGTTACAACAGATATCTGCAAGAAGATCGCTGCCGAATACGGCGTCGAGCTCAGAGAAGTTCTCACAGGTTTCAAGTTCATCGGCGAGCAGATCGGATTCCTGGAAAAGGATAACGAGGCCGGCCGCTATATATTCGGCTTCGAGGAGAGCTATGGCTATCTTGCCGGCTCATACGTAAGAGATAAGGACGCTGTAGTTGCTTCAATGCTTATCTGCGAGATGGCAGCCTTCTACCGCACCAAGGGCATTTCGCTCCTCCAGGCCAGAGAAGAGATGTATAAGCAGTACGGCAATTATGTCCACACCCAGTCTTCCTTCCAGTGCGAGGGCGCAAGCGGTATGGAGAGGATGAAGGAGATCATGGCAGGCCTCAGAGCTGAGCCCCCGAAGTCTATCGGCGGCCTCAAGGTCGAGACAGTTGCTGATTATATCGCTTCCGAGGAGACCGACCTCTCAACAGGCGCCAGGACAGCCCTGACCCTTCCCAAGTCCGATGTTATCGCGTATAAGCTGGACGGCGGTGCAAGCGTTATCATCCGTCCCTCCGGTACAGAGCCCAAGATCAAGGCTTACTATACCACTATCGGTGATACCCGCGAAGCTGCAAAGGCTCAGGAAGAGACTATCGCTGCCGATTTCAAGGCTATCCTCGGTTTCTGAGGGCAGCTCAGAACTGGCGGGAAGCTGCAATGCAGACCCTCTTCCTGCTGAAATAATGATACCTAAGGCAACACCGCACGACCCCTGTGCATTAGTATGCGCAGCCTCAATTAACATTGAGGCAAAGATTTTCGTCAGATTGCCTAAATTCGACGCAGGCTTGCTGACGCAAGTCAAGGAGAATTTGGGTAATATGACGGAAAGCTGGCAAGCAGATGATGTGCAGAGGCGTTAGCCGCGGGTCGTGCGGTGTTGCCTTAAATAAAAGCCGGATCCCCCGGGCGTTAAAAAAGCGCTCGGGGGGTGTTTTTCTGTTCAGCCGCCCGGATATATCGGGCTTGCCGTTATTGATCCTTATGCAGGGAAAGGCCGGCCTTCTTTATATATCCTTTATCATTTACGGTTATCTTTCTTCTTCCTTTTTTACGAACACTCATAAATATCTCCTGCATATACCTGTTTTGTCAGCACCGATTGTATCACAGCAGATAGCCGCTGTCACATCGTGTATCAGCCCTTCGTGAACCGGGCGACCTTTGCAGCCAATGCCGCAGGAAAGGGGGAAGCATCAGGAGAGCTATCCCGGCCCGGGTGCTTGAAACCTGTGCCTGAATGTGATATAATTGTATCGATAGGGGGGCGAAGGAATGAACAGATCTGTTCTTATAGTCGATGACGATCTCGATCTGTCAATGGTCATAAGCGATATGCTGGAGGATTACGGCTATTCTGTCGAAACAGCGGATTCTGCCGAGGCGGCATTCTCTGCGCTGGAAACGAAAAGGTATGATCTTCTGCTTTTGGATATAAATCTTCCGGATTCGACCGGATTTGAGCTTTGCCGAGAGCTGCGGAGAGCCTCGGATGTCCCGGTCATATTCGCCAGCGCCCGTACAAACGAATCGGACAGGATAGAGGGCTTCGATATCGGCGGCGACGATTACCTGCCGAAGCCTTATTCGATGAAAGAGCTTCTCTCCAGGGTCAATGCTCTGATCCGCCGCACCTACGGCTTCTCCGAAGAGAAGAGGGAAGTCCGGTTCGGTAATGTCGCTGTCGATATAAGCAGACGCAAGGTTACAAAGGGCGGGAACGAGGTCTCGCTGACTCTGCGGGAATTCGATCTTATCGCCTATCTCTGCGAGCATAAGAACAGCGCTATCCCCAAGGACAAGCTGCTCTCGGAAGTCTGGGGCGCCTTCACTACTGCCGAGCCTTCGACACTGGCAGTACATATCCGCTGGCTGCGTGAAAAGCTGGAGGACGACCCGGCCGAGCCCCAATATATCAAAACGGTATATAAGGTCGGGTATATGCTGGAGGTGAAGGAATGAAGAAAAGGCTTCTTGCTATTGCGCTGATATTTTCTCTTATGGTCGCGGGAGCGTCGGCAGCGGCTGTCGTTTCCTCAAGGAGCGAGGTCAACGAGGATGTGAACGAACTTCGGGTCGTGGAGCTCAACGAGATCGACAAGCTCTATGCCTCCGGAAGAAAAGAGGAGGCAGCGAAGCGTTCTGCCGAGCTGGCGGATGAGCTTCGTGACAGCAGCATCCAGCGGCGGGATGCAGGGGCAGCGCTGCTGCTGGGCGGCTTGTCGGTAGGCTTTATCGCAGCGGCGCTTCTGTATATCTGGTATTCGGTACTTCGCCCCTTCGACAAAATGACCGGTTTTGCCCAGGAAATCGCCAAGGGCAATTTTGACATACCTCTTGACTACGAGCGCTCCAATTATTTCGGCAGCTTTACCTGGGCTTTCGATTCGATGCGAAAAGAAGTCTCAAAGGCGCGTTCCTGCGAGCGTGAGGCTATTGAGAACAACAAAACAGTCATAGCGACCCTCTCCCACGATATCAAGACCCCGATTGCTTCTATCCGCGCTTACTGTGAGGGCCTGGAGGCAAAGCTGGACAGCTCTCCCGAGAAGAGAGCGAGATATCTCTCTGTGATAATGCGCAAATGCGACGAAGTCTCGAAGCTGACAGACGATCTTTTCCTCCATTCTCTCTCCGATCTTGACAAGCTGAAGCTGTCGCCGGAGCCCTTTGAGCTGGGAGCATTCATCGACGAGACGGTTTCTGAGCTGGCAGCCGAGCGCAGCGATCTGAATTATAAAAAGCCTGCGGAGAGCATATTTGTCTATGCAGACCGCAGCCGTACCCGTCAGCTCTGTGAAAACCTGATCAATAATGCAAGAAAATATGCCAAGACGGATATTGCCGTCTCACTGGAGCGCAGAGAGGATGCGGCGGTGCTCACCTTCCGGGACAGCGGCAGCGGTATCCCGGATGCCGACCTGCCTTTTATCTTCGACAAATTCTACCGCGGGCATAACTGCGGCTCAGAGCAGGGCTCCGGGCTGGGGCTGTATATCGTAAAGTATATTTCAGAGCAGCAGGGCGGAGGTGTCCGCCTGCGCAATCTCCCCGAGGGCGGGCTGGAGGCAGAGATCGAGATCCCTCTAAGCAAGCCTGCATAAAAATGTCGCTTGATAAGCGACCAAACTCATCCCTCCCCATGCTATAATGCAATTGTAAGGACAACCAAGGGCTCCTCAAACAGCCCGCAGAAAAGACGGAGGGATCATTATGAAAAAGACAAACGAAGCAGCAAAGACCGAGACCAAGGCAGCAAACGTTACCGAGCTGGTATTCATCCTCGACCGCAGCGGCTCTATGTCTCCGCTAAGAGCAGATACCATCGGAGGCTTCAACACAATGCTGGAAAAGCAGCGCGGAACAGAGGGCAAGGCCTATGTCACAACAGTTATGTTCTCCGACGGCTCGACTATAGTACACGACAGAAAGCCGCTGGCAGAAGTTCCCGAGCTTACAGACAATGATTACGAGCCTATGGGCTGCACCGCCCTCTACGACGCTGTCGGAGAGGCTGTAAACCATATCGCAAATATCCATAAGTATGCAAGAAATGAAGATATCCCCGACAAGACCCTCTTCGTTATCACAACTGACGGTATGGAAAATGCCAGCAAAAAGTATACCGCCGCCGATGTAAAGAAGCTCATCAGCAGGCAGCAGGAAAAGTATGGCTGGGAATTCATCTTTCTCGGAGCGAATATCGACGCCGCAGCCGCAGCCGCCGATATAGGTATCCGCGAGGAGAGAGCCGTAAATTATAAGGCAACAAAGCGCGGTACAGGCAAGCTCTTCCGCGCAGTCGGAGCCGCTGTTATGATGAACCGCTGCTGCGCCGAACCTATGTCCGATGAGTGGCGCGAGGAGCTGGATGCCGATAACGACTGACACCTACTGGAAAAATAACAGTATATAACAGGCGCTGTTCCCCTTAGCAGGGGAGCGGCGCTTTGCTTTGTGAATTATGCGCAAAAAATAATAATAACTTTGTTGATACTGACACTATTATTTGAGGGGAACATCTGTTATAATAATCTCAAATACCGTTGCGGCTGTTGTTTCATATATTTATAATGTATATGGTACTTGTACAGATATTCCGCAGCGGAAAGTGATAATATAAATATTTTATTGTTTAATAAAATAATAACTGATGGAGGAGAAACGCCATGAGAGAGACTATGCTTTTTTGCAGCGGCTGGGAGTTTTCGCTCTGCACCGTTGGAACCGATCAGAAGGCTGCCGTTAACTGGCAGGCAGTTGATCTGCCCCACGATTGGATGATCGGCGATACGCACGATCTCTATAAGACCTCGACAGGCTGGTACCGCCGCCGCTTTACCGTCCCCGCCGACGGAAGACGTACATATATCCGCTTTGAGGGCGTCTATATGGATTGCCGTGTCTATGTTAACGGCAAGCTCGCCGGAGAGTGGAAATACGGCTATACTACTTTCGGCTTCGATATCACAGACCTTCTCTCTGAGGGCGAGAACGAGCTCTCGGTAAGTGTCGATTACCGAAACTGCAATACCCGGTGGTATTCCGGTGCAGGCATCTACCGCAAAGTCTGGCTCGAGCGCTTCGAGCAGGAAAGGATACTTCCGGACGGAGTCTATATCTCAGCGGACGTAAGCGGAAAAGTGCTGGTAACTGCCGAGGCGGCAAGACCTCTGGACGAGACTGCCGAAAATCTGACGGTCAGCGCTGAGATATACAGAAACGGAGAGCTGATCGCAGAAAGAACAGACCGTGTCTGCGCTGCCGACCGCTCTGCCTTTGAGCCGGAGATAGTCTCCGAGTCCTTCAGTTATTCTTCCAATACCCTGACACTCTTTGTGGATAACCCCGCCGTCTGGGATGTGGACGATCCGCAGCTCTATACCTGCAAGGTAACTCTTTACAGATCCGGCGAGGCGGTGGATACCGTCAGCACCCGCTTCGGCTTCCGCAGCATCGCATTCGATACGGATAAGGGCTTCTTCTTAAACGGCAGACAGCTCAAGCTCCACGGCTGCTGTATGCACCATGACCTGGGAGCTCTGGGGTCGGCCGCCAACCGCTCCGCTATCAGACGTCAGCTCACAAAGATCAGAAAAATGGGCATCAACGCCGTCCGCACCAGCCATAATCCCCCCGCAGTCGATTTCCTTGAGCTGGCTGACGAGATGGGCTTTCTTATCCTCGACGAGGCCTTTGATATGTGGGAGCGATGCAAGACAGAATACGACTACGGCAGATTTTTCCCCGAATGGAAAGAGAAAGACGTAGCCTCCTGGATACGCCGCGACCGCAATCATCCCTGTATCTTCGGCTGGAGCATAGGCAACGAGATCTATGATACCCACGTTTCCGAGCGCGGCCAGGAGGTGACATCCCTTCTGCTCTCGCTGGTCCGCAGACATGACCCGAGAGCCAATGCTTTCGTTACCATCGGCTCAAACTATATGGGCGGAGACAACGCCCAGCGCTGCGCCGATATACTCAAGATAGCCGGATATAATTACAGCGAGAATCTCTATGACCAGCATCATGCAGAACACCCGGATTGGTGTATCTACGGTTCCGAGACCTCGTCTGTCGTTTCCAGCAGAGGCATCTATCATTTCCCCCTTTCCAAGGCGATCCTCTGCGAGGATGACAGGCAGTGCTCAGCACTGGGAAATTCCGCTCCGGCCTGGGCTTCCCGCAGCATAGAGCGCTGCATAATCGCTGACCGCGACCGCGAGTTCTGTGCAGGGCAGTTCTTCTGGACAGGATTTGATTACATCGGTGAGCCGACTCCGTACTCCACCAAGAACAGCTATTTCGGCCAGATCGACACCGCCGGCTTCCCCAAGGACGGCGCCTTTATCTATAAGTCTGCCTGGGTGGATTTTGAAAAGGAGCCCTTTGTGCATATCTTCCCCTATTGGGATCACTCCGAGGGGGAGCTTATCGACATCCGCGTCGCCTCCAATGCTCCGAAGGTAAAGCTGTGGTTCAACGGCGAGCTTATCGCAGAAAAGGATTTTGACCGCAGGACCTGCAAGGAGCTGACCCTCGATACCGTCCTGCCTTACAGCAGAGGAGAGCTGCGCGCCGCCGCCTGCGATGCCGACGGGAAAGAGCTGGCAGTTGATGTCAGACGCTCCTTCGGAGACGCTGTAAAACTCAGGCTCACTCCGGACAGGGAGGAGATCCCCGCCGGGAGCGAGGAGCTCATCTTCATAGAGATAGATGCACTGGATAAGGACGGAAACACCGTCGATAATGCCAACAACCGTGTTTTCATAAATGTCGAGGGCGCCGGAAGACTGGTGGGAATGGATAACGGAGATTCCACCGATTACGAGCAGTATAAGGCGACCTCCCGCAGGATGTTCTCCGGCAAGCTGCTGGCTGTCATCGCCCCAACCGGGGAGAGCGGCAGCATCAGGGTAACAGCTTCTTCGCCGTCGCTGCCTGATTGCTTATCGGAGCTGAGAGCTGTCCCTGCCGAGAGGGTAGAGGGCATCAGCTTCCTTGCTGCCAACACAGAGCGCCCCTGCGATTGCAAGGATCCGGCTTCGGATATCCCCATAAGGCGCATCGGGCTGAGCGGAGAGCTGAAACGCTTTTCTCCCGAGCATAAAGAGCTCAGCTTCAGAACGACTGTCTTCCCCGCCAACACCAGCTATCCCGACGATATCGAATACCGTATCACAACTGTTGACGGTATATCCTCGAATCTTGCGGAGATCGTTTCATCAGACCCGCAGAGCGTTACTGTCCGCTGTCTGGGAGACGGCGAATTCTTCCTTCGAGCCCTTACAAGGAACGGGACGAATGATATCCGCCTCTATTCACAGATCAGGCTCACCGCCGAGGGCGTCGGCAAGGCCTGCATCGACCCTTACGAGCTCGTGACCGGCGGCCTGTATACTATCGGAGAGAATTGCTCCAACGGTATCATGCACGGCGCAGCCTTCGGAGTCGGCGGCGGATGGTTCGGCTATGAGAACGTAGACTTCGGGCCTCTCGGCAGCGACACCGTTACCCTGCCGATCTTTGCCAACTATGCGACACCTGTCCGTATCGAGGTCTGGGACGGCATCCCCGGAAAGGGCGAGCTGCTGGGCGATTTTGAGTATAATGTCAAGACTGTCTGGATGACCTATCAGCCAATGACCTATAAGCTCTCCAAGGCCCTTCGCGGAGCGCATACTATCTCATTCAGGTCTGGCTGGAGATACGATGTCAAGGGCTTCGTCTTTGAGCGCCCCTGCAAGGAAACAGCAGAGCTCAGCGCAGCTTCGGCGGAAAATATCTACGGCGATAAGTTTACTGTTGAGGCTGAGGCTGTAACAGGGATCGGCAATAATGTCAGCCTCGATTTCGGCGAGTTTGACTTTACCGAAAAGCAGCCGAAGAGGATCGTGATCAAGGGCAGATCAAAGCTCGCCGCCAACAGTATACATATCCAGCTCGACGGCGAGGAGCGCAGCCGTGCAGCTCTTGAATTTGAAGGCTGTGAGGACTATACAGAGAGAGCCTTCGATCTCAGCGGGGTCTCCGGGAAGGTAAGAATGACGATGATCTTCCTTCCGGGAAGTGAATTCGATCTTTATTCCGTGAGATTTGAGTGCTGAAAACTATCATATCAGGCGTAAAGACACAGCGGCTGTCTTTGCGCCTGTTTTGTTTCTCTGAATTGTCAAAATACCCTAAAAAAGCGGGCCTCCTTTGTAAAATTAGAACAATTTGGTGATTGACTATTGTTCAAGCAAATGATATAATTTTATATGTGTAACTGTGTCTATGGGACAAAAAGGAGCTTGCAAATGGCAGAAAATAATAAAGGTGCTCAAAGCACCGCAGATATAAAAGACAGCAGCGGCCGCCATGGGCCTTTCCGCTTTTTTACAAAGCGGGATGTCGTCCTCGCAGCCGTGCTCTCGGCAGCCCTCGGGCTGCTGGTGTTCTTCTTCGCACCGATGGAAACGATCTTCGGGAACCAGCAGGAATTTACCGTAAATGCCTCGGATATACTCTGGCCGATGCTCCTGCTCTCGCTGACCGCCGCAGCAGCACTGATGCTCGTCCAGATGATCGCCCTGGTCATCCATAAAAATGCTTTTTTTGTTTTGTCAAGGCTGCTGCTCGGCCTGCTGATCGCTTTCTACATACAGTCGCTGTTTTTGAACGGCAAGATGCGGGAAATAACCGGAGACGGCCTCTATTCCGGAACAAAGGCCGGAATGGTGGTCAATGCGGTCATCTTCTTCGCCATAGTCCTCCTGCCGCTCTGCCTTAATATAATAGTCAGGCTCAAAAAGCCGGATATGACAAAGGGCTTCTTCCGTTTCATCCCGGTCTATATCTGCGGAGTGATACTCGTCCTCCAGGGAATGGGCATGGTGGATTCCGTTATCAAATCTGATGCCGAGGACGCTGTAAAAGCCTATGATAAGGTCTTCTCTTACAGCCCGATGATGTCGCTCTCCAAGGAGAACAATGTTGTCGTGTTCGTCATCGACCGTATGGACAGCCGCTGGACAGATACGATGCTCCAGAGGAACCCGGAGCTCTACGACAAGCTGGAGGGTTTCACCTTCTACCAGAACAATATGTCCCATTACTCCAATACATTCCCGTCTATCCCCTCGACTCTTACCGGGTGCTTCTACGATAACTACGACAATGCCTCCAAGACAGCCTACCTCAAAGAAGCCTGGGAAAGACATACCGCCCTGGACGTTATGAAGGAGAACGGCATCAAGATCAATATGGCGCTGGATTCCTCCGCTACTTTCAGCTCGGTAAATCAGCTCGACAAGCGCTGCGATAACCTTATCAGCGCCAAGGAGATGCGCGACGGCTTCAATTATTTCGGGATGAAAGGGATCCTCCTGACTATGAGCCGCCTCTCGATGGCTAAGCTCTCCCCCTACTGCTTAAAGGGCACCTTCGCCAAGAGCCTCAGCTCCGACCTTTCCGCTAAATTCGTCACATATCAGGACAGCTCCGATTTCGGAATAATCTCTCCCTCTGTCGGGACAGATTCGGATAAGCAGTTCTATGAGTATATCAAGTCTCACCCGCTCAGAGCCGACAGCGCAGAGCCTGTATTCAATTTCGTACACCTTAACGGTATGCATACCCGCAGCGAGGATATCGCCCGCTATTACTACGGCGACAGGGAATTCAAGAACGATATCTATGCCACAGGCTGCGGAGAGCTCCAGATCGTGTTCACCTATCTGGATATGATGAAGGAGCAGGGAGTTTACGACAGCTCAACAATAATCATCTTCGCTGACCACGGCAGAGTCCACGAAGAGCTGGATATAGACAATAAAGACCATATCGAGTTCGCCAATGTCGCAACGCTTCTCGTAAAGCCCGCAGGCGCTCCCAGAGAGAGCCTGAAGCTCGACCCTAAGAGCGAGCTCTCCAACGACTATATGGCCGCCAGCTTCCTCGAATATTTCGGCATCGACCATTCGGATTTCGGTTATTCCTATAACGATATAATAAACGGAGACCTCCATATCGAAAGAACATTCAATCCCTTCCGCTGGAAGGTCAGCGGGTATGTCAAGCTCAATGAGTATAAAGTCCTGGGCAACGCCAGAGATTTCTCGATCTGGAGAGAGATATTTACAGAAAAAGAATAGGAGCGATCAACTATGAGGAAAATATTGATTGTCGTTTATGCTGTCTGCTTCGCACTTATCGCTGCACCGACAGCCCATGCCTACATCGACCCGGCGACCACCAGCTATATCATCCAGATAGTAGCAGGCATCGTCATTGCGCTGGGTACGATCTTCGGTATCTACTGGAAGAAGATCAGAGGCGCCTTCAAGAAAAAGAAGGAAAACACCGAAGAGCTCCCCACCGCCGAACAGGGCGGTATCGCCGAGGGCGAAAAGGATGTCGTTACCGCCGCCGATCTCCTTGACGACGAGGATAACTGACTTTGGAGGAATAGGATTTGTCTGCTGTTATTCAATTCATAGGACGCCCTCTCGGGTTCCTGATGAGCGTTATCTTCAACATCATCGGTAACTACGGCATAAGCATCATTGTCTTTACGCTGTTTACCAAAGTCATCCTCTTCCCTATAAGTATGCTGACTCAGAAGAACTCTATCAATATGGTCAAGCTCATGCCGGAAGAGAATGCGCTCAAGATCAAGTATATAGACGATAAGGAAAAGCTGGCCGACGAGCAGCTCAAGCTCTATAAGAAATACCACTACCATCCGCTGCTCAGCTCTGTGCCTCTGCTCCTGCAGATCCCGCTGATACTCGGCCTGGTGTTCGTTATCTATCACCCCCTCAGCTATATCCTGCAATTCGACGGCAGCGTTATAACCGGCCTCAAGGACTGGCTCGGTACTATCGCCAGCGGCAGCGCTCTGGAAGAGAACAATTTTCAGTTGGAGATAATCAGCCGCATCAAAGAGGGCGTTTTCCCTGCATCTGAATTTCTCAGCAGCGCTGTCAGCGATATAAGAGCTCTCGATACCACCTTCCTCGGTATCGACCTGAGCCTTACTCCGTCGTTCAAGGAGAATTATGTCCTGCTCCTGATCCCGCTGCTTTCGGGGCTTTCCGCCTGGCTGCTCTGCTGGGTCCAGAATAAGATAAATATCCTTCAGGTAACTTCCGGCAAGCTGACGAAGATCATTTCTACCGTCTTCCTCATCGCTTTCTCGACATATTTTGCATTCCTCGTTCCCGCCGGCGTCGGCCTCTACTGGATCTTCGGAAACCTCTTCGCCATCCCTTCAATGTATCTGCTCAATATCGTCATAAATCCCAAGAAGTATATCGATTACGATTACCTCAAGCGGATGAACGAGCAGCGCATCGAAAAGGAAAAGGAGCATAAGAAATACGCCGCCCGCGAAAAGGCTGACTATAAACGCTTTTTCTCTGTTACGGATATGAAGCTGATGTTCTATTCGGAATCCAACGGCTTTTATAAGTACTTCAAGGGAATGATCGACTATATCTGCGATAATTCCGATATAGTCATCCATTATGTCACCAGCGACCCCAACGATAAGATCTTTGAGGATAAAAGAGAGCAGATAGTCCCTTACTATGTGGCCAGAGATAAATATCTTATCCCGCTCTTCATGAAGCTGGATTGCAAGATGTGCGTTATGACCATGCCCGACCTTGAAAAATATCATATCAAGCGCTCCCGCGTAAATAAGAATATAGAGTATGTCTATGCCTGCCACGGCATGGGAAGCCTCTCGACCTTCCGCAAGGGCGCCTTCGATTGGTATGACACTATCCTCTGCCCCGGTATCGACCAGTTCAATGAGCTGAGAGCTACCGAAGAGCTTTACGGGACTAAGAAAAAGAGGCTTGTCGAGTCCGGCTACCCGCTCATCGACGAGATGCTGGAAAAGTACGAAAGCACCGAGCATCCCGAGAACAAGATCCCGAAGATACTCATAGCCCCTTCCTGGCAGGCTGACAATATCATCGACCTCTGCGCAGATGAGCTGCTGGAGCGCCTCGGCGAGCTGGATTGCGAGATCATCCTGAGGCCGCATCCTCAGCAGGTTCGCCACGAGCCCGAGAAGTTCGTCGAGATGAAAAAGAAATACGATCCCTACGACAATATCGAGATACAGACAGATTTCTCTTCCAATAACCCGATAATGGAGTCGGATATCCTTATTACCGACTGGTCGGATATCTCCTGGGAGTTCTCGTTTGTTACAAAAAGGCCCGTGCTCTATATCGACACTCCGATGAAGGTCATGAATCCCGAGTACGAAAAGATAAAGATCGAGCCTATCAACCGTTCGCTGCGTACTGTCCTCGGAGAGGTAGTCTCGCCGGATGAGCTGGAAAAGGTCTGCCCGACTGTCAAGCGTATGCTGGCCAATAAGGAAGAATACAGCGGGCGTATCGCCAAGGCCTTTGAGGAGCACGTTTACAATATCGGCAAGAGCAGCAAGCTCTGCGGAAAATACATAATCAAAAGGCTCGGCGGCTGACCCGGGCTTCGTATCAGGGGACAGAGCGCTTTGCTATGCCCCCTGAATCATATCCGGAAGCATGATCTCTTTTTTGATCTTCTTAAATACTTCTTAATATCTTTTCTGCTACAATAAGGTCAGAAAGATAAAGGCAACACCGCACGACCCGCGGCTAACGCCTCTGCACATCATCTGCTTGCCAGCTTTCCGTCATATTACCCAAATTCTCCTTGACTTGCGTCAGCAAGCCTGCGTCAAATTTAGGCAATCTGACGAAAATCTGGACGGCGCATCTGATGCACAGGGGTCGTGCGGTGTTGCCTTAAAGGGCAGAGCAAAAGAAAGGAGATCGCAATATGATAAAGAGATCGGTTGTTCTTCCGGCTGTGCTGCTGATGATAATGCTGCTCAGCGGCTGTGCATCCCCCTATTCGTCAAAGTACAGTGCAATAGGCTTCGTGCATTCCAACACCTCGGAAAAGGCTTATATGAGCTTTTACAGGTTTGAAGGCAGGATGGCCTTTGAGCTTTCAGCAGAGAGCGGCAGCCCCGGCAGGATCGACTATTCCGGCAGGCTGGAGAAAGGCTCCATCCGGGTATTCTATGATGCGGGCGATGGTAAGAAAGAGCTCTTCTCTCTGAAAAGCGGCGAGGAGAAAACAGGCACTCTTGATGTCCCGGAAGACAGAACAGTTTTCATAATAACAGAAACAGACGGCAGATGCGAGAACGGTGACCTGTGCTTTGATATGGTGCAGCCGCTGTAAGAATGATACAGGAGGAACAGATATGAAAGATGCGATCCTTACAGCCAGAGAGCTCTGCAAGAGCTTTGCTCACGGCGGCTCTCAGGTGCATATTCTCTCGCACATCGGGCTGGAGATATATAAAGGCGATCTGACAGTTATAATGGGCGCTTCCGGCTCAGGGAAATCGACCCTGCTCTATGCCCTCAGCGGTATGGACAGAGCTACCTCCGGAGAGGTCATCTTCGAGGGGCAGGATCTGGTAAAGATGTCTGAAAAGCAATTGGCTGCTCTGAGGCATACCGGCTTCGGCTTCGTTTTTCAGCAGATGCACCTGGTCAGCAACCTGACTCTTTTTGAGAATGTAGCCGTAGCGGGATATCTCAATAAGGATAAGAGCGCAGCAGAGGTCAAAGAACGTGCCTCGCAGCTTCTGGAGCAGATGAGCATATCGCATATCGCTTCAAATCTTCCTTCTCAGGTCTCCGGGGGAGAGCAGCAGCGTTGCGCCATAGCCAGAGCTGTCGTCAATTCGCCCAGACTCCTCTTTGCCGATGAGCCGACAGGCGCCCTCAACAGAAGGAATACTACCGATGTGCTGGACCTGCTGACAGCCCTCAATAAGGAAGGCCAGAGCATACTTATGGTCACTCACGACCTCCGCGCCGCCCTGAGAGCCGACCGTATACTCTATCTCGAAGACGGCAGCATTATCGGAGAGCTGACTCTTCCGCCCTATGACCCCGCAGAAGAGAAGAGCCGCGAGACTCAGGTCAACGCATGGCTTTCGTCGATGCATTGGTAAAGGGGGAGAGGGTATGGAAATGACCACCTTGCTCCGGGCAAATATCAGGCATAAGAAGGGCTCCTTTATCAGCGTTCTCATCCTTGCATTCCTGATAGTTACCACAGCCGCCGCTGTCATCGGCGTAAAAAAGAACGCAGCTTCGGCTCTTGAACGTGCTCAGAAAGAGTCCGGGATGGGGAATATGAACGCAATAATCGCTGAAAAGCTCCTGACAGATGAGCTGCTGCAAAAGGTCAAAGACAGCGCTCTTACCGAGAAGGTCGATGTAATAGATGCTGTCGCTTCTTACGGCAAGGCCATTTATCTCCGGACAGGTAACTCGACAGGGAACACCTATTTCTTCTCGCCTCTCCGCGAAGGCCTCAGGCTTTATGACCCGGATGCCGACAGCTTTGAGGATACTATCCCGGAGCCGGAGCCGGGGGAGATCTATCTGCCCCTCGGCAATATGTCAAAGCATGACTGTGCAATAGGCGATACCGTAAGAGTGGAGTTTTTTGACAAGACCAGAGATTATAAGATCAAGGGGTTTCTTCAGGAGCCCTGCTACGGCTCGATGATGATAGGCTGGAAAAATGTTTTTATCTCCGGAGAGGAGTTCGACAAGCTCTCCCGGGAGCTCAGAGCCGCCAATACGGAGCGTGTTGTAAACACATACAAGATAGTCCGCGCTTCAAAGGCGGACAAAAACCTTTCAGATGCCAAGTTCCAGAGAGAGCTTAACCTTGAAACAGGTATCATCAGCAAGGCGGTGGGCTCCCTGTCAATGGAGCAGTCCGAGACCTATACGACTCTTTTTATGGAGATCATCCTCGATGTGGTCCTGGGATTTGTCTGCGTGCTGTTCGTTATCGTGCTGGTAATAATGATCCACAGCATCAGGACAGAGATCGACATAGACTATGAAAACCTCGGCATACTCAAAGCCCAGGGCTTTACCGACAGCAAGCTGACCGGTATCATCCTGCTGAGATATGTGATAGCAGAGCTGCTGGGCATGGCGGCAGGGCTTATCGCTTCTGTCCCGCTGGAACGTGTCATCAGCGGTATATTCAAGAATATCACCGCTGTCCTGCCGGATAAGAGGGTGGCGCTGATCGGGACCCTGGCGGTGATCCTGGCAATGCTGGCTGTTTCTGTGCTGGCAGTGTTCATCTCATGCAGAAGGCTTGCCCGTATATCGCCCGTAAGAGCTATCTCCGGCGGCCGCAAGGATATATATTTCCAGAGCCGCCTGAATGCTCCGATCTCCGGGAGATTTCTGGGAGCCTCTGTGGCCTATCGCTCATTCTCCTCCTCGTTCACAAAATATCTCGGCATCCTCTTCATAACTGCTGTCCTGACTTTTTTCACAGTGACTGTCAATATAATGGGGGCAGCCATCAACAGCCGCTCGGCGCTTTCCTCAATGGGAGTCGTCCTCCCGGACATATCCCTTTATTTCCGCAACGATAAAGCTTATGACCATATCAGCGATTATGAGAGCATAGTCGAGAAATACACCCCGATATCCAAGAAGATTTACGGCACCATGCAGTATTATTCCCTTAACGGCGAGAACATAATGTGCGAGATCTATGAATACCCTGAGGTCATCAACGGGCTCCTCAAAGGCAAGCTGCCGATGTTCGATAATGAGATCCTGGTATCCCGCTCCGCAGCCGATGCTCTTGACCTGAAAATTGGCGACAAGGTAACTGTCGAGGGAAGATCCCTCAAAGCAGAATATATCGTTTCCGGCTTATATCAGACAATGAACGATGCAGGGTATGCGATGTCCATGAGCTTAGAGGGCGCAAAACGTCTCGGCGCGACCCGGTCGGCTTCTCACGATATGGTTGTGGCCGACACATCAAAGGTCAGGGCTGCAGTTGATGAGCTCAACGAGAGATACGGAGACATCGTAACCGCGGAAGCCGTGGATTTCCAGGAAGAGATGTATAACGACACCGTCATGCTGGGCGCCGATGCAATGAAGATAACGATCTACGCTTTCTCCGGCATCTTCGCGCTGGTCGCCGTCATAATTGTCTGCTCCAACGCCTTTACGAGAGAGCGCACGGATCTGGGAGTGTTAAAAGCCCTGGGCTTCACATCCCGCAGGCTTCGGGCACAGTTCGCTCTGCGCTTCTTTATCATCTCCGTAATAGGCGGTGCCGTCGGAGCGGCAGCAGGCAGCCTCTTTTCTGTCTCGCTGCTTGACCTTGTGTTCTCGACCTTCGGTATTACAAAAGTTTATCCCGACAGCACACCTCTGACCTATATCACAGCCGCAGCATTCGTCATCATCTGTGTTACTGTTTTTGCCTATATCGTTTCCGGGAAGATCAGGAAAGTCGAGATCAGAGAGCTGGTAACAGAATAGTCCGGGTCTGCTTCACAAACAGCTTTCAACGTAAAATGGGTATTCCCCCGGAACAGGGGAATACCCATTTTGTCGGTTTGATATCTTTCGGAACGGTCAGCTCTCAGGCTGTTCATCTTTCTCTTCGGCCTTGCCCTCCGAAGTGCTCTCTTCCGGGGCAGCCTCGGGTCCGTTGCTGTCCTCTGCCGGAGCATTCGCCTCAGTGCTCTCGGCCTGAGCTTCCGGAGCAGCTTCATCGGCATTTTCAGCCGGAGTTTCTTCTTCGGCTTTCTCAGCAGACACAGCTACGTCAGCAGGGCTCTCAGTGCTCTCGTCAGACGTGTCCTCCGAAGTCTTTTCGCCTTCCGGGGAGTCCGGCTTTTCCGGCTTTACTATCGGCTCTTCCTCAACATAGCTGTTCGCTGCATTGAGCAGGGTCAGAGTCGAGGTGATTATGATGCCCGCCGCAATGTAATACGAGACCTCCGGCAGCCGCAGGATCATAAAGGCAAACCCCAGTACGACTATAACTCCGAACATTGCAAGAACAACAGTCCAGGGCTTGCGCCTCAGTAAACTGAACCGCTTGACTATCTTGTTCTGAACATCAAATCTTTCGCCTAAAGCCTTCCAGGCAATAAAGGTGATGCCCATAACAAGCGCAAGTGTTATAAGCGCTCCCATCCTGTTCATACCGCAGACCTCCTCTTATAAATACGCTTTCTCCCTTCTCTCCCTCCGCCCGGAGCACCGCTACTCGGTACAGGATTATTGGGGAATAACCTTTCTGAAGAAAGGTTATTCCCCAATAATCCTGCACAGGGTAACAGCGCCTCCGGGCGGAGGGGGGAGGGACAAGCTGGGTTTACAAAAAAGAGCCGCCTTTGGAAGCGGCTCTTTGTGATCTTATCAAAGAACGCGGACCTTAACAACGCCCTCGATCTTCTTGATAGCGTCGATATCTGCGGCGCCGTTGACATCGAGTATGGTGTAGCTCCAATCCTTTTTGCTCTTATTGACCATATTCTCGATATTAGCTCCCTTATCGGCAACAGCGGTTGTGATCTGGGAGATAAGAGCGGGAACATTCTTATGGAGGACACAAACGAGAGAGTCGCCGGTCTTGACCAGCTCGGCATTGGGGAAGTTAACGGAATTGATGATAGCGCCGCGCTCGATATAGGCTTTCAGCTCATCTGCTGCCATAACAGCGCAGTTATCTTCGGATTCTTCTGTAGAAGCACCGAGGTGAGGGATAGCAACGACATTCTCAACGCCGATGACCTCATCGCAGGGGAAGTCAACAACATATCTGGCGACCTTGCCGCTGCCGAGAGCTTCGATGATAGCGTCGCTGTTTACGAGCTCGCCTCTTGCGAAGTTAAGGATGCGCACACCGTCCTTGCAGAGGGCAAGGGTATCCTTATTGATGGTGTCCTTAGTATCGGCATTGAAGGGGAGGTGGAGAGAGAGGTAATCGCTCTCAGCGTAAACATCATTGATATTGTTGGTCACCTTTACCTGGGGCTTGAGGTTCAGAGCTGCGTTTACGGAGAGGAAGGGGTCATAGCCGATAACGTTCATACCCAGGGAGATAGCAGCGTTAGCCAGCTTGCCGCCGATAGCGCCGAGACCGATAAGGCCGAGGGTCTTGCCCATGATCTCGCAGCCTGCGTAATTGGACTTCCCTTTCTCTACCATTTTGCCTACCTCAGCGCCGTTGCCCTTGAGGGTCTTGGCCCACTCGATAGCCTCGGGGATCTTTCTGGAAGCGAGGAGCAGTCCGCAGAGAGCCAGCTCCTTAACAGCGTTAGCGTTAGCGCCGGGGGTGTTGAAAACGACGATACCCTGCTCAGCGCACTTGTCAACGGGGATATTGTTTACGCCTGCGCCTGCTCTGGCGATAGCCAGCAGATTGTCCTTGAACTCCATGTCGTGCATCTTTGCGGAGCGCACCATGATAGCATCGGGGGCATCGCAGGTGTCGGTAACGTTATAATCTGCGCCGAGTCTGCTTGTGCCGATTGCGGCGATCTTGTTAAGGGTAAGAATATCAAACATTGTGATCGGTCCTTTCAAAATAGATTTATCTGTCTGAATTTAGGCAAACAGCGCGGAGCATCTTGCACCGCGCCGGAACGCCTTGATATTTAGATCAAGAATTTTCAGCCTCAAACTTCTTCATGAAGGCAACGAGCTTCTCTACGCCCTCGATAGGCATAGCGTTGTAGATGGAAGCTCTCATACCGCCGACAGTTCTGTGGCCCTTGAGGTTCTCGAAGCCGGCAGCCTTAGCCTCTGCAACGAACTTCTTGTCCAGATCCTCGTTGCCGGTGATGAAGGGAACGTTCATGAGGGAGCGGTCCTTCTTCTCTACAGTGCCCTTGAACATCTTGCTCTCGTCGAGGAAATCATAGAGGATCTTGGCCTTCTTCTCGTTGTGAGCCTTCATGCCCTCGAGACCGCCCATTTTCTTGATCCACTTGAATACCTTGCCGCAGATATAGATGCCGTAGCAGGGAGGAGTGTTGTAAAGAGAATCGTTGTCAGCCTGGATTTTCCAGTCGCACATTGTCGGGCAGGCCTTGAATGCAGGGCCGTCAGCGATAAGGTCTTCTCTTACGATAACGATCTGAACGCCGGCAGGTCCGACGTTCTTCTGAACGCCGCCGTAGATGACACCGTACTTGGAAACGTCAACGGGCTCAGAGAGGAAGCAGCTTGATACGTCAGCTACCAGCTCGTGACCCTTGGTGTTGGGCAGAGTCCAGAACTTGGTGCCGTAGATGGTGTTGTTCTCGCAGATGTAAACATAGTCAACGTCCTCGGGGATGTCGAGGTCGGAGCAGTCAGGGATATAGGAGAAAGTCTTGTCAGCAGAGGAGGCAACTCTTACTACCTCGCCGTACTTCTCAGCTTCCTGAGCAGCCTTCTTAGCCCACTGACCTGTGATGATGTAAGCAGCCTTGCCCTTCTTCATCAGGTTCATCGGAACTTCTGCAAACACCAGCGAAGCGCCGCCCTGCAGGAAGATGACCTTGTAGTTGTCGGGGATGTTCATCAGATCGCGGAGATCCTTCTCTGCATCCTTGATGATCTCGTCATAGGCTTTTGAGCGGTGGCTCATTTCCATAACGGACATTCCCGTGCCCTTGTAATCGAGCATCTCTTCGGCAGCTTCCTTGAGGACTTCCTCAGGGAGAACTGCGGGGCCTGCGCTGAAATTGTAAACTCTACCCATTTTTGATTACCTCCGTAAAAATAATTAGCACTATTATTATATTACTTTTTGCCCGTAAAGTCAAGAGAGCCCGCTGATTTCTTTTCCCTGCGGTTTTGCAATCTGTTGTGTGATATATTGCATTTTTGGGCGATTAGCCGCCCCAGGCTGCCCTCTTTTGCTTTGTAAACTTTTTTTGAATTGCAGAAATCAGCCTTTTCCGGCGACTCCGCTCCGATGGTGAAGGGAAGGCGGTCAGAATTTATAGCCCTTGAAGAAGAATCCCTCGTGAGTCGTGAAGCCTCCGTCGGGATCGAATTCCGGCAGGCTGAACTTTTCATAGGCAACCACTATTTCGCCTGAATAAGCATAGATCTGGACATCGCTTTCCTTGTATACGTAGGAAACGATGAAGGACTTGTCTCCGGCGTCATACTTGTATGACTCGACCCTTCCGTCGCTGTCGTAGGTGAAGCGGATACTGTCATCCGAGGGGTCGTCCTTGGAAAGATCCGGATCTACCGCATCGGCAGGAAGGACAAAGCTGAGATCCGCAGGGGGCGTTTCCTCGGCTTTTTCTGTGGTGGTTTTGTCATCGGCCTCTGTGCTCTTGGTGGTCTTGGCCGCAGCTGTGGTGGTTTTTGATGAGGAAGCTGAGGAGCGTGAAGACGAGCTGCTGTCGTCTCCGCAGGCTGTCAGCATAACTGCCGAGATGCACAGAAGAGCGATAAGTGTTCTTTTCATAGTATTACCTCCCTGTCTCCTCAGAGCTCAGCGATGAGCTCCACCTCTACCAGCACATCCTTGGGAAGGGCTGCCGCCGCAACGCAGGAGCGTGCAGGCTTGGAGGTGAAGTATTCGCCGTAGATGCCGTTGAAGGCTGCGAAGTCGCTCATGTTCTTCAGGAAGCAAACGGTCTTTACTGCCTTGTCCAGCGAAGAGCCTGCTGCTTCGAGGACTGCCTTCAGATTTTTGCAGACCTGATGGGTCTGCTCCTCGATGGTAGCCGCCTCGACATTGCCTGTTGCCGGATTGATAGCGATCTGCCCGGAAGTGAATACGAGTCCTCCGACGATCTTCGCCTGAGAATATGGGCCGATAGCGTCGGGTGCGTTTTTGGTGTAAACTGTTTCTGCCATTGTGATTTCCTCCTTGACTATGATAAATAATCTTCAATAAAACTGTTCCTGATGTATTCGAGGGCGGATCTTCTGCCCGCAAAGCTCTTCCTGCGGGGCCAGCCCTCTTTTTCCCGGCAGCGGGAAAAGGTAAGATGATATATCCTCCAGAGCTCTCCGCCGGTGCTGTCAGACGAACAAAACAGCATATCGTCGCAGGATTCGCATTTCAATGCATTATATACCTTCCTGCCGCGGACGAACTCATTGTCCTCGCCAAGCTCGGTGATAAGCTCCTCGACGAACATATCGGGCTCCACGACCCGCCAATTGAACTCTTCGCCGTATTCTTCTTCCATAAGCTGAATAAACTCAGCCGGGGTCATTTCATCGGTGATGTTCATTTCTTAACTATCTTGAAGCCTGCGTCGGCAAGGGCTGTCCGGATCTTCTTTATGTGGTCGAAGTCACGGGTCTCCATTACGATACGCAGGATGCAGTCGGTGATATCGCTGTCCTCGCTGGCACGCTCGTGATGGATGGAGACAACGTTTCCGCCGAGCTGAGCGATGATCTTGGAAACGCCCAGAAGCTGGCCGGGCTTATCCTCAAGCTGGATCGCCATCGTGTCGCTCCTGCCGGATTTCAGCAGGCCGCGCTTGATGACACGGGAGAGGATCGTAACGTCGATATTACCGCCGGAAACAAGGCATACGACCTTCTTGCCCTTTACAGGGACCTTGTTGAACATGACCGCTGCGACAGATACGGCTCCGGCGCCTTCAGAGATCAGCTTGTGCTGCTCGATGAGTGCAAGTATAGCGGAGGATACCTCGTCGTCGGTGACTGTAACGATCTCGTCTACATACTGCTTGCAGTATTCAAATGTATGTTCGCCGGGCTCCTTTACCTTGATACCGTCTGCGATAGTGGAAACTGATGCGAGACATTTGATCTTATCCTCGGCAAGCGATTCCACCATTGAAGGAGCTCCGCTGGCCTGAACACCGTAGACCTTGATATTCGGGTTGAGGGTCTTGAGAGCGAAAGCAACGCCGGAGATGAGTCCGCCGCCTCCGACGGGGACAACTACCGCTTCGAGATCCGGGAGCTGTTCGATGAGCTCCAGACCGATAGTTCCCTGCCCGGCGATGACATTCTCGTCGTCGAAGGGATGGATAAAGGTGTAGCCATGGGCATCGCGGAGCTCAAGCGCCTTGTTGTAAGCATCGTCGTAAACTCCTTCTACAAGGCATACCTCAGCGCCGTATCCCTTGGTAGCCTCGACCTTGGAGATCGGAGCGCCGTCCGGCAGGCAGATTATTGACTTGATCCCGTTCTTTGTCGCAGCCAGAGCAACGCCCTGAGCGTGGTTGCCGGCAGAGCAGGCGATAACTCCCTGGCTCTTCTCCTCATCTGAGAGCTGGGAGATCTTGTAATAAGCGCCGCGGACCTTGAAGGAACCGGTGATCTGGAGATTCTCTGTCTTGAGGTAAACTTCCGCCTCCGGATTAATCTTCGGGGCTTTGATGACCTCAGTCTCTCTGATGATCTGTTTCAGTACGTGCTTTGCATGATAGACCTTGTCGAGTGTAAGCATATCCATGACCTTCCTTTTCTGAAATGAATAATAAACAACTAATTAAAAACGCTTCGCCTCAATACAGAGGCGAAGCGTCTGCTCCGTGTTACCACTCTGCTTGCGCGTACATAAAAATATACGGACGCGCCGCTTGATCTCATATAACGGTGAGGACCGTGCTTTTCTACGAATAGAGCTGAGCTCTATTTTTCGGCAGCAGGCTCGGGAATGATCTGACTGTGCTGCCCGCGCCCGATTTTCAGCTCCCTCGGGCTCTCTGCGGCAGGCTCTGACACAGCTCGTTTCCGTCATAGCCTTTATATTATAGTTTATATTATAGATTGCAACTTATATTATATCACCTTCTCCGGCGATTTGTCAAGGGGAGAAACGATACTTTTCGAGCTGATACGCTACTAAATAATGAATATTTCTTGACTTTTTTGAGCTTATAAGCTATAATATTACTGTATTTTTCAAAAAAAATCGCATCCGCAGCTCATAAGAGTATCTGCGGGGATATGACCGGGAGAGACCAATGGAGAATAGCTGGAGGATAAGAGATATACGAAGAACAGCAGTTTCGCGTATGAGGCATAACTTCATCGCGTGCTTTGCTGTATGCTTTGTTATGGTGTTTATCGCCGGGCAGTACGGCGGCTCGACCCAGTTCATCGCCAGCTATGATATGCAGAACGTTACCAATCTCCGCATCGATGCGACTACAAAACGTACCGTCGTCGAGACGATCAAGGCGGAGGGGCTGACAGCAGAACAGGCCAGCGACCGCTTCAATATCGGTGATGTCTCCGCAGTAAAGAATTGGGAGAGGATCTATGACGAATTCGGTGAGAACTCCCTTAATGCCAAGGAGCTTACCTTCTTCCATTCCGGCAACGAAAGCTCCAACTGGGCTATCATCGACGATACAGTCAGCCTTATCTCCGGCAAGCAGCGGCCGATAACAGCCTTCGTCAGCGAGAAGACCCGCCGCAACGAAAAGAAGCTCTCGGATATCTTCGATATAGTGTCAAAAGAGTATTCGCCCCATTTCCAGGTGCTGGCTGCCTTCCTCTCGTTCTTCTCGGATATGACCCCTTGGGATATCCTGGTCACCTGCGCGACCTCTCTCTTCTCTGTCTTTATCGCTGTCTTCGTCTCAGATACCCTCCTGATAGGCGAGCGGAGATTTTTCCTAGAGAATCATGCCTACCGCCGGACGACTATCGGGCGTATGGGCTTCGTGATAAAAGAACGCTGCTTTACCCCCCTCAAAACGATAGTCCTTATGCACGTTTACCGGGGGCTCTGGTTCCTTACGATCGCGGGCGGCTTCTATAAGACCTATGAGTATTATATGATCCCCTTTATCCTGGCGGAGAACCCGACTATTAAGACAAAGGACGCTTTCGCCCTCTCCAAAAAGATGATGCACGGAAATAAGTTCAGGACTTTTCTGCTGAACGCTTCCTTCCTGAGCTATGAGCTGCCGATAATAATCGCTTCGATACTTGTCGGAAAGCTATGGTTCGGCAGCGATTATCTCTTCCTCGACGGGATCCTGACATATATCTTCATCGGCGTCGCCAGGATAGCTTTTCTGAACGCATATAAGACAGCCGCCGACGCAGAGCTCTATATGACCCTGCGAAAGCAGCTCATAGAGCGCGGAGATGAGCTGGCGCCTCTGTTCTGCGACAGTTTCCTGGAGCCGGATATCCTTGAGAATGAACGCTCCTATGAGACCCCTGTCGGAGAAATGAAGGGGGAGGAGATCAAGCTCCTTATGAAATACCCCGGAGCCGATCAGCAGTCTTCAGGAGAGTATATCGGCATCAGCCATAAGCAGCTCCTGGCTAAGCACGATTACCACAGAGATTATCCTATCAGCTCTTATCTGCTGATGTTCTTTACATTCTCGATAGTCGGCTGGGCCTGGGAGGTGGCGATACACGTCGTCGAGGACGGCGAGTTCATCAACCGTGGCTCACTCCACGGCCCCTGGCTGCCTATCTACGGCTTCGGCGGAGTCGCAGCCGTCTGCTTCCTCAAGAGATTCCGCGACAGGCCGGCAGCCTCATTCTTCCTTATGATACTTGGCAGCGGCATATTCGAGTATGTCACAGGCTGGTATTTTGAGAAATATCAAGGGCTGCAATACTGGAACTATCACGGATATTTTCTCAATATCCACGGGCGTATCTGCTTCGAGGGCATTATCGTCTTCGGCTTCGCCGGGATGTTCTGCATCTATCTCTTCGGCCCGCTTATCGACGATGTAGCCAGGAAATTCTCGAAGGAACTGAAATATACCATCCTTGCGATACTCATAGTCACCATTGTCGCAGACGCGATATTCTCCTTCTTTGAGCCCAATAAGGGCAAGGGCATCACAGACTATGCGTTGCAGATTGTGGATATTTCACAAAACCTCAGCTATAATTTTTTAAGATAAATGCTTGTAATCCGGGAAGGATTGTGTTATAATTATTTGTGTCATTATTTACCGCGCTGCACTTTGCCGCAGCGTTACAGAGCATGACAGGAGGGGTATATATGGAAAACAGGATCCAATCTATCGAAAGCCCGAAGAACCGCCGCATCAGAATAGGCATCATCCCAGGGCATTTTGCTACTAACCATTCGCACGTTAATTATTATGTCGATATGACATCTATCAAGACCAGCCATAAAATGGCCAAGGAAGCCGCTGCTGAGCTGGCAGCCTGCTATGCGACGACAAATATCGACACTATCATCTGCCTTGAAGGGACAGAGATGCTGGGAGCTTTCCTGGCGGAGCACCTCTCCGGGCAGGGTATAAATGCAGGCTCTGATATCGCTGTTGTAACGCCTGAGCTCAATATGAACGGTCAGATGATCTTCCGCGACAATACCCAGAAGAAGATCTGGGGAAAGCAGATCCTGCTGCTCATTTCTTCCGCTTCTACAGGAAAGAGCATCATGCGCGCTGTTGACTGCCTGCAGTATTATAACGGCTGCCTCGCAGCTATCGCTTCTATCTTTTCCGCTATCAGGGAGTCTCACGGTATCAATGTCCAGGCTATATTCTATGCCGAGGATCTTCCGAAGTACGAGAGCTTCAGCTCCTCGGATTGCCCGATGTGCCGCAGCGGGCAGAAGGTAGATGCCATAATCAACAGCTTCGGCTATTCCAAGATCTGATAAAAAAGTGGGGAGCGCCCTGCGCGGGCGCTCTTTTTTTACCCGAAAGGAGATACTTAAATGGATAATACCAGTAATACCCCCGGAAAGAAGAACAGTAAGTCTACCATAGGCTTCGTTCTGCTTAATGACGCTAATTTCGACTGGCCCCGCTTCAGACATAACCTCAAGGAGGATTGGAACATAACCTTTGAGGACGAGGTCAAGGACGGCGCTGTCGTTTTCAGAGCCGACGATATGACCGTCGCCTGCTCGCTGCTGCCAAACCCGGTACCTAACGGCGAGGCCGAGGCCAGTGCCAAGAACAATCTGCTCTGGAAGGATGCCTCCGAGGCGGTCGCCAAACACGCAGCACACGTTCTTGTGGCAGTTATGGACACCGAAGACCCTAAGGAGCAGGACCCTGTTTCAGCAGGGATGCTCTTGTGCAAGGTCGCCAGCTCCATGCTCAAGCTCAAGAACACCATCGGTATCTACCGCAACCCCACAGTCTTCGAGAGGAGTTTCTATATCGAGGTCGCTGAGGGTCTGAAGAGGGGGCAGATGCCTATCCCGATAATGCTGCATTTCGGTATGTATGTCAACAAGGAGAGCCTGCTCTGCGGCTTTACATACGGCCTCCGCGCCCTCGGCAAGCAAGAGATCGAGGTCATTGGCTCCCATGCCCAGCCCCAGGAGCTTTTCAGCTTCCTGCTCTCGATCAGCGAGTATATCCTCAGCGAGGATGTCGAGCTCAAAGACGGCGAGACTATCGGCTTTACAGAAGAGCAGCGTCTGCCGATCACTGTCAGCAAGTCCGTCAGCTATGACGACGGCGACACTGTCAAGATCGGATTCAAGACCTGATAATTATGTATGCAAAAACGGTATCTTTCCCCGAAGGGGTGAGATACCGCTTTTCTGTTTGGCCGATATTGTAGTATTTGTCATTAACGATAATGTCGGCGCCGAATGAGTATTGCATATTACCTGTGAGAGAATCTGTCTCCGACGACCGACCTCCGCATAGGTCAGACAGCAGTAAAACGGTAGATGGACACCTCTTTGTCCGTCGAAGGGAGCGAGCTTATACATTCCGCTATATATACACCTGCGGCAGCAGCTCCTTCCTGAACAGATCATAAATATAACGCAGATGATATATAAACGCGGCTGCCTTCAAAGCTCTTTCCTTCCTCTTGACAAACAGTATAAAATGGTATATAATGATATTGTTATTTATTTATCAAAGTATCGAAGGTTTGAAAAGAGGCGCATTATGGCAAAACAAGGTCAGATCTCCTCATCAGTTATAAAACGGCTGCCGAGATACTACCGCTTTCTCGGCGAGCTCATAAAGCGCGGGACAGAGCGTATCTCTTCAAGAGAGCTTTCAGAGCTCATGAAGCTGACTGCTTCGCAGATAAGGCAGGATCTCAACTGCTTCGGCGGCTTCGGGCAGCAGGGCTTCGGCTACCATGTCCGCGAGCTCCATTCCGAGATCGGAAGGATACTCGGAGTAGACAGACATTTCAAGACCATAGTTATCGGTGCAGGAAATCTGGGCCGCGCCATAACGATGCACATAAATTTCGAGACCAGAGGCTGCCGGCTGATCGGTATCTTCGACCGTGACCCTTCTATAACAGGAGATAAGGTCGGAGAGCTGGAAGTAAGGCATACTGATGAGCTGGAGCGCTTCTGCCGGGAGCAGAAGCCGGTCATCGCTGTCCTCTGCATACCAAAGGCCGAGACTCAGGAGATAGCTGACAGGCTGGTAAGCTACGGCCTGCGCTCCTTCTGGAATTTCTCCCACTACGATCTCTCCATAGATCATGACGACATCATCGTCGAGAATGTCCACCTCGGAGACAGCCTGCTGACCCTTACCTACGGGACAAACGCCTGCCTCGGAGAAAACAGCGAAAAATGATACGGGATTACATTCATATAAGTGGCTGCTGAACGGGCAGCCGCTTTTTTTCGGCTGAAAACGGCATAATTAGCACTCTCGCCTTGAGAGTGCTAATTTTCATTTACTTTTCACAAACGTGTGACAGATCAAACATAATCGGGGCTTATCATATAGTTAAAGAAAAGGAGATGAGCCCAATGGAGCAGAGAATGAATAATCATTAGAGTTTCGGACAATGATAATTTAAAAGCTTCAAGGAGGTATGTTTTATGTTTGAACTTACACCGTTTGAAAGAAGAGGTTATGACCTGTTTGATATGTTTGACGGCTTTGACCGCGACCTGTTCGCACCTGCCGGGCGCCATGAGCGCATAAGGACAGATATCCGCGACGAGGGCGATAAATACGTTATGGAAGCGGAGCTCCCGGGCTTCGCCAAGGAGGATATCAATCTTGAGATCACAGACGATATGCTGACCCTCTCCGCAGAGCATAAGGAGCAGAAGGACGAAAAGGACAGCAAGGGCAAGTATATCCGCCGCGAGCGCAGCTACGGCTCATACAAGCGCAGCTTCGACCTCTCGGGTATAAACACCGAAGCTATAACGGCCGAATACAAAAACGGCATTCTGAATGTTTCGCTGCCGAAAAAGCAGATCGAGCAGCCCAAGTCCAGAAGGCTTGAGATAGCCTCTGACGAAAGCTGAGGACAGATCCCGGCTGCATTGACAGCCGAATAATAAAAACGGTATCCCCCGGACAGGGGGGTACCGTTTTTTTTCATGACATTCTTTATTCGTGGATATGCAGATATCGGTTGACCGTTTCGGGGTATTCGGTCTTGGCGGAGTTCATAAAGCCCGCATATCTGTAAAGCCTGCTGCCGGTTACTTCGGAGATGTCCTCTTCGCGGGCAAATCGGCAGATATCGGTGGTGACATCCAGCTCCCGCCATTCGCCGTCGAGATAAACAGCGTTCCACATATGCCCGAGAGCGGCGGAATCCAGCGAGATGCAGGGAATGCCCTGGCTGCGGCACATTATGGCGAAAATATTTGCAAAATCCCTGCATACCCCGACTCCCGAAGCCGATACCAGCCAGCGTTCAGGCTCTTTTGTGTTCAGATAGCGCGAGGTCTTCAGCACCTCGGATTTGTAGGTGTCAAAGATCAGATGCGAGGTCATCCAGTCGTGCAGGAGGGTGACCTTGAAAGCATCGGAATAATCGCTGCCTTTTCCGATCAGCTCCCGGGACTTTTCCTGCCAGTAATATGTATCGTAGCTTGACACATCGAACTCTACCGGGTATTCTATTGCCGTTGAGAGGGAGCCCTCCGGGGTTATCCCCGCAGCAGATATGAGTTCATTCAGCTTCTTCGCCCTTTCGGAGGGGGTGTCGTTCCCCTCGGCGCGGCCACTGAGCCCCTTGCAGATATAGAAATGCTGCCCCTCCGGGAAGTCGGATTCGCAGTTGACCAGCAGATAGAGGCAGCAGCGCCCGGTCTCGCCGTCCCGGTTAAACTCTCCGGAGAGTATGTATACTCCGTTTACGATCTCCCGCTGCCAGAGGTCGGCTCTCAGCTCTCCGCTTTCGGAGGAGAACATCTCCCTGCCGGAAAAGGCGTCAGTAACGGAGAGGCGGACAGAAGCGCCGGAGGAGATGTTGTCGTATGGGGACAGAGTAAGATATCGTCCGGCAGAGATCTCCGCCCGTATGCCGAGATACATCTCGGTATATGCTGTGTTTTCGATGTCGTGGGAGGTGAGGTCATCCGAGCTGCTGCCCAGCCCTATCCCGACTATGCCTTTATCGGAGAGATCGAAGAGCTCCCACAGCCCCTTACTGTCAGGGGAGAGCAGCCCGCTGTCCTTGTCTGTCAGCCGGAGAGTAATGCTGCCCGGGTCTGAGGATATTCCCCGTATATATGGGACATCGGCCGTTTTTACAGAGCGCTCCGAGCGCCCGGAATTCAGCTCCTGCTCTTCGGGGGAGATGCCTTCTGCCGGCCGGGAGACCTCCGGGGAAGGCTGTGGTGTTTCAGCGGCGGATGCTGCCTCTCTCAGCTCGCCGGGAAGCTGCCACCCTCCGGGAAGCTCAGACGCTTCCGAGCAGGAAGACAACAGCGCTGCCGAGAGCAGAGCTGTTAGCAATATTCCGGCTGCATATCTTCTGCGCATCCCGAACCCTCCTCTGAGATGATCTAGTTCAGCGGTCAGTTAAGGCAGCACCGTAAAGCTGCCGGACGGGGATCACTGTCCTTTGTATATTATACCACATTTCCCCGCAAAAGTAAAGGAGCCTGCATCTGTGCAGCAGTGGAGTCAGTGACCGGTATCCTCACCTCCTTGTGCTGTGGGGTAAAATTCGTCAGAGTAGAAATGCAGGAACTCTTCAAGACACAGCCCGCTGCTGAAGATCAGATCAGCCGCTTCGATGCCCACATAGCGATAATGCCAGGGCTCGTACATTATCCCTGTCAGGTGCTCCTTCATTGGCGGATACCGCAGGATGAAGCCGAAGCGGTGAGCGTTTTTCCTGAGCCATTTTCCCTGACCGGTAAGGCCGAAGGCAGGGTCGGTCTCCTCAAAGCCGGGAGCAGCCAGATCTGCTGCCAGCCCGCAGTTGTGTTCGCTCTCTCCCGGGCGGGCCAAATACCTGAGCACCTGCCTTTCGGCCTCTTCTTCTGTGTAGCCCTTTGAGAGGGCCTCCGCCGTTTCCCGCCGGAACAGTTCCGCCTGATAGTCTGTGCTTCGGTAGCCGGAAATGGGCTTTATCGGGACTCCGTCCTCCGCAGCCGCAGACAGGAGCCTTCGCAGCTCTCCGGCGGCCTGCGCCTCCAGCAGCACACCGCAGGCATCTTCCAGCCTCAGAGAGGCTTCAAGCTCCGGGCTGACAGGGTGAAATCTGTCTGCCAGCATAAGATAATCCATACTGCGCCTCCTTTTGCCGTTTCTTATATTCTATGCCGCGGCCTCCCGGTCTGCATACTTTTTCCGGGGAGAGCATATATATCTTATAAAGGCGGCAGCGATAAAAGGCCAAGCCTGAGAAAAGAGAAGCGCGGTGTGGTGATGTGGGATGGATATGCGTAAAAGCTGCCTGCGGGCGGTGTGGGTGATATTGGCGGTGTTCGTCCTGCCCCTGGGGATATGGGCGTATTCGGCTGCGGCGCCGGAGTTTTCCGGGGCGGCAGTCGCCGGAGCGGAGCTGACTTTCGGGACGAGCCTCCGGGAAAGCTCTTCCGGAATAACATCCCCGGAGCCGAGGATGATGCTTCGGTCTCCTGCAAGCTCGGGCATCGGGGCAGGGGAGAGCTCCGAAAGAGATGAGAGCATATCCGGGCAGCCGCAGGATGAGAGAAAGCCTGTCGGTATTGAGACGGAGAAGCCTCCCGCCGCGCTGCTGCTGAGCGAGCCATATCCTGAAAAGCAGGATAACCGAAGCGGGCCTCTCGAAAAGACCCATTACGGCCCATACAGCGGGCCTCTGTTCTTTGATCTTGACGGCGGCGGACAGGTACGCAACGGGACTCATTACTCAAACGCCGAGCTGCTTGCCCAGAGCCGCCTCCCTCCGGCGTTCTCTACGGACCATACCGAGGGTGCGCCGCTTGTCCTTATCTACCATACCCATGCGACAGAGAGCTATGAGCCCGCCGACCGGGATTTCTACGACAGCTCCTTCAAAAGCAAGACTACCGACCCGACAAGATCTGTCGTTGAAGTGGGAGCGAGGATATGCAGGGAGCTGGAAGCGGCCGGGATACCGTACATTCACGATACCCTCATCCACGACCGCCCGACATACAGCGGGGCCTACGATTCCTCCCGGAGCACAGTCAAAGCTCTGCTGGAAAAATATCCTTCGATAAAGATAGTCCTGGATATACACCGTGACGGCCTTCAGCAGGCAGACGGGACGAGAATAGCGCCTGTTGCTGACATCGGAGGCAGGGATGCCGCGCAGATAATGATGATCTCCGGCTGCGATGACGGCACTATGGGTATGCCGGACCACCTTAAAAACTTCCGCTTTGCCTGTGCCTTGCAGCAGGAGCTGGAATCCTCCTTCCCCGGGCTGACCAGACCGATCTTCTTCGATTACCGCCACTATAATCAAGACCTTTCGACCGGTGCTCTCCTTATTGAGGTCGGCAGCCACGGCAATTCTCTGGAGCAGGCATTTTATGCCGGAGAGCTTATCGGCAAGGGACTGGCGGGGGTAGTTGAGAGATACAAGGCCGGAAAATAGAAAAAGGGCTCCTCGGCTCCAAAAAACAACCGCCCTCTGCAAGCTCGCAGAGGGCGGTCTTTATACAGGAGCAGGCTCCTGCTGGTGAACTAGCGGGGATTCGAACCCCGGACCCTTTGATTAAAAGTCAAATGCTCTACCGACTGAGCTACTAATTCACAGGTTTAGAGTCTCTGTGCGGGTCTTTCACAGCGACTAATATATTATAACAGATGTATAGTGGTTTGTCAAGCGTTATCGGGAAATTTAGCAGCGATTTAACATATCAAAGTGTTAAAGAGAAAACGTGGTCGTCCATAACAAAGCCTTTGCCGATGTCAGTTACCTGGTCTCTGATGATCTCCATTCCCCAGTGGCGGTATACGGCAATGGAGCTGTCGTTATGGATATTCACAGTGAGCCAGATGCTGCTGAGCCCGTGCCGGCGTGCTATGCGCTTGATCTCTTCAAACATATACGAAGCCAGGCCTTTTCCCCGCTGCTCCTTCCGGAGATAGAGCTTGGAGAGAAAGAGCGTCCCGTCCCCTTTGTCGGCTACGGCGAAATAGCCCTGCTGCTCTCCGTCGGTAAAGAGGCCGTAATACTCATAATGCTCGTTTTTTATCTGCTCCTTCATCGCTTCAAAGGACTGGAATTTCTCCAGCATATATTCGATCTGTCCGTCGCTTATGATCCCACGGAAATGCTCCCGCCAGATCTCTGCGGCCAGCTCGGCGTTGGCTCTGAGCTGGTCGTCGGCGGTCAGTTTTACGATCTCTTTCATCATTCCTCGCTGCCTTTCAGGAATTCCACAAACTGCTTGGCTGCTCTCGGTGAGCGCCCGCCTCTGGCCAGAGCATACTGCTCAGCTCTGAGGAAGAGCTCCTCTTCGGAGATACGGAGCTCATACTGTTTTGCCAGATCGGAAACGACCTGAAGATACAGCGCCTTGTCGGGCTTGCGGAATATGACTCTTAGGCCGAAACGCTCAGAGAGGGAGAGCAGCTCCTGCATGGTGTCGTTGCGATGTATCTCGTCGCCCTCGCGCGCCGAGAAGGTCTCGCGGACCAGATGGCGGCGGTTGGAGGTGGCATAGATCGCCAGATTTGGCGCTGTGGAGGAAACGCTGCCCTCAAGGATCGCTTTCAGGGCGGCATAATCGTCGTCGTCCTCGGTAAAGGAGAGGTCGTCGATAAAGACGATGAATTTCAGAGGGTTACGGCTGATGTGCTTAACGATATTGGGTATCTCATGGAGCTGTTTCTTTTTGAGCTCGATGAGCCGCAGCCCCTGCCCGGCGTATTCATTGGCGATAGCCTTGACTGTAGAGGATTTTCCTGTCCCGCAGTCGCCGTAGAGCAGGACATTATTGGAGGGCCTGCCGGCTATGAGGGCGAGAGTGTTGGCGATGACTTCCTGCCGCTCGTTCTCGTACCCCGAAAGCTGCGAGAGGCGGATGGTGTCGGGATATTCCACCGGGACGAGCTGGCCGTCGCTGACGATGAACACATGGTATTTCGCATAGATCCCGTAGCCGTGCTTGTCTATCGAGAGGACACGGTCGGCATAGATCTTCGAGAGATCGAAACATTCTGTCTCATAGCGGGGCATGAAGCCGTCGTAGCCTATGCGCTCGATAAGCTCTGCGCAGTTAATATGAGAGAGCTCCTCCAGAGTGTAGAGCTCGCAGGCGAGACATTCGTCGATAAACATCCCGGGATCTTCTCCGGCTCCCTTGGTTAGCATATAGATATTCTCATCTTCTACTGCCAGTCTGAGGATATGCCGGGAGAGGCTGGAGGTCTCCTTATAGAGGGCGGCTGCGAAGGAGCAGTAGTCCCGCAGGGCAGCAGCCCGGTCTCCCGAGTCGATATCCGAGAGGGTACGGATAAACAGCGAGAGGGCTTCGTCCTCCTTGATATTTCTGAACAGCACCAGAGTGTCGAGCCGCCTGAGCATGAGCTTTATATCTGTCATATCTATCACCGCTTTGTAAAAAAATGGGGAATGTTGCTTTGATGTCATTATACTACTTTTCGCACCCGATGTCAATCTTCTCCCGATCTGCGCTGGTTCCTGTCTGCGCTGAGGAGAGCATACCGCCAAAAGCGCTGACAGCGGATCGGAAGCTCCTATTCGCTGATATGGTGAACAGACCGTTTTCCGGTTTATTGTTTTCACTATATCTGTTTATTACAATATATGGTTATCCCTTTGACACACCATTTTCAAACACCTTATTTATGAGATTACGGCAATTAGACCAACGCTGTGCTATCCCCCGCCGGAGGCGGGGGATAGCACAGCAAGATAAAAAGCCTTAAGGAATATGTGTGGTGTGTCAGCGGGATAGTCAGATTACAATATCATGCCGTATATTTTGATAGTTTTTGTTTTCAATTTTGATAAATTTTATATGTTTTTTATATAAAAACACACTTTATCGTGATAAATTATAAGCAACGGGATACGATTAAACTCGTAATTAAAAAAATATGAATGGAGGAAATCACTATGAAAAAGCGCATCATAAGTCTGGTAGCAGCAGCGGCAACTGCACTGGCACTCGTAGTTGTCCCAAAGGGCTCGATAACCCAAGCAGACGCTGCGTCGAAGTTCACAGGCAGCTATTTCGGCTCCGGTTTCGATTACTATGAATCGAACACTATGGAGAAATCCAATGGCTGGTCAAACGGAGGGATGTTCAACTGCACCTGGAGCGGAGATAATGTAAACTTCTCCGGCGGCAAGCTCAATCTTTCGATAACCGGCAGCCAGTGGAGCGGTTATAAGGCTGCCGAGTACCGTACAAGGCAGGCCTTCGGCTTCGGTATGTACGATGTCAGCATGAAGCCTATAAAGAACGATGGCGTCGTCAGCTCGTTCTTTACCTACACCGGCCCCTCTGACGGGACACAGTGGGACGAGATCGATATCGAATTCCTCGGAAAGAACACGACCCAGGTACAGTTCAATTACTATACCAACGGCGTCGGCGGTCATGAGTATGTTTACAACCTGGGATTCGATGCTTCCCAGTCCTTCCATCAGTACGGCTTCTATTGGGACAGCAACAGCATTACCTGGTATGTTGACAAAAAGCCCGTTTATACTGCTTATTCCAACATCCCGAAGACCCCCGGAAAGATCATGATGAACGCCTGGAACGGCACCGGAGTTGACGACTGGCTCAAGCACTTCAACGGCAATGTTCCTCTGACCGCGCAGTATGACTGGATCTCCTGGACAGCTCCCAGCGGCGGCAGCAGCAATAATCAGCAGCAACAGCAGCAGAGTAATAACAACAACTGGAACCAGAACAATCAGCAGCAACAGCAGCAGAACAATAACAACAATTCCTACGCCTCCTTCGACGGCAACAGAGCTTATGTGCTCAAATGCCAGAACAGCGGCAAGGCTCTGGATGTTTCCTGGGGCTCCAAGAATAACGGCGCTAATGTTCTTCAGTACACCTATCATGGCTATAACAACCAGAAATGGTATTTTGAGAAGCAGTCCGACGGCAGCTTCTGCCTGAGAAATGCCGCCAGCGGCAAGCTCCTGGATGTAGCCTATGCCTCCGGCGACGACGGCGCAAATGTCCAGCAGTGGGAGCGCAACTACGGCGATCAGCAGAAATGGTGGATCGAGAAGGTGGGCTCCGGCTACAAGATCATCAACAAGCGCAGCGGCAAGGCTCTCGATGTATCCGGCAGATCCAGAGACGATAATGCAAACGTCCTCCAGTGGAGATACACCGGCGGCTCCAATCAGATATGGGCGATCAGCCCCGCCTGATAAGCTGAAAATAATAACTGCAACAGGGCAGGCTCACAGCGAGCCTGCCTTTTTTCCGCTTTAACGCATATAATCCGGCAAATCATATCAAAAAGCACTGAAAAACCCTGAAATGTTTAGCTGTGTCAAGGGAAGGGCATTTATTGACAAAACGCTTCGGATATTATATAATATAAGTTAACACTGGCATATCAGATCATGAAAGGAGGATGTCTATGAATCTCAGACAGTTCGCAGCTATGGCGGCGGCTTTGCTCGTTATGCAGGTCAGTGCGTTTGCTGTGCTGGCTGAATCGCAGGAGCATTCCGGCGAAGTAACACCCTCCGTTACCGATTCTGTAACAGAGTCGGATACCGGCGAGAGCACACCCGGGTCTGTTCCCGATGGAAGCTCCTCCGAGGAAAGCAAACCCGACGAATCTCTCCCGGAGAGCAAGCCGGACGAGTCTCTCCCCGAAAGCAAGCCGGATGAATCCCTGCCGGAGAGCAAGCCGGAGGAATCAAAGCCGGACCACTCTTCCGTTCAGGATAGCTCCTCGCAGTCCTCAAAGCCGGATACTTCTTCCGCCTCAGACAGTTCAAAGCCATCTGAATCCGTCTCCGACAGCCATACCGGCGACAGCTCTGACGCCGACAGCAGCAAGCCGGACTCATCTTCTGAGGAGGACAGCTCATCCAAAGTTACAGAGCCTTCCCTCGCTTCCCTTGAAGTCGGGAGCATAAAGGACGGCAGGTTTGACGTAAAGCTCAATATTTTCCCCGAGGCCAGGATGACCGGGGCAGTCATAAAAGTCGAGTACGACAGCTCGGTGATAACTCTTACCGACAGTGAGACCCATTCACAGGCTTCCGGAGGCTCTTTCAAGGAGACCCGCAGCGACGGCTCATATAAGCTGACCTTTATCAACACCGACGGCACATCCTACCGGGGCGCCTATGCCGATCTCAGCTTCAAGGTCGTCGATAAGGAAGTAAGCTCTTCCGTTATATACATAGCTGTCGAGTCTATGGAGGATATGAGCTTTTCCGAGATGCCGACCCATATCCAGAACGGTATCGTCCGCCTGAGAGAGGACGAGACAGTCTCAGGCACAGAGTCGTCCGGAGACAGTGCTGCCGAAGCCTCCAAGGAGGACGAGCGCCCGATAATCAAGGTAAGGCTGACGACCATGCCGCTGACGCTGGAGGAGCTGGGTGTCCCCGATATAAAGAATGTCCGGAACGTAAGGCTCGGGAACACCGATCTGGCTTACTACGAGCAGGGAGCAGTTTTCCTGCTTATGCCGGGAGAGACCGAGCTGGTTGTAAGGTATATATCCGGCAAGGAGCTGAAATTCCGCCTCATAATCTCAGAAGCTGCAAGGCAGACAGAGGCCGCTGTTTCGGATAATACTTCCTCCTCTTCCGCGACCGAGGCGGATACTTCCGGCAGAAATTTCTTTATTGCCGTAGCTGTCCTGCTGACTCTTGCAGCCATAGCGCTGGAGTATATCTTTATTATGAAGCCCTTTAACAAGAAACCTCCCAAGAAGGAGGAGCCGCAGGAGGAATTTGTCGCCTATGACGACGACAACGCTCCCGAGATGGTACAGGATCCCGAAGAGGTCTTTGCAAGAAAGAAAAAGCCCGCCCGCAGGAACGGACAGGATGAGCCGAAGCGCAGAAACGCTGACAGGCCGAAGAAAAAACGTAAATAAGTAATGCAGAGCTGCCGTATCATCAGCTCCGCACAATAAAAAGGGTATTCCCGGTTTGGGAATACCCTTTTTATTTGAGATCTCTTATTGTTCTTATGTTCTTGTGCAGCAGAAGCCGTTTTTCAGCGCTGCATCAAGCCGACTGGGAGGTGTAGAGTTCGTAATAAGCGCCTTTTTTGGCCATGAGCTCTTCATGGCTGCCGCTTTCCTTGATGCCCTTGTCGTCGATATACATTATCCTGTCGCAGTTGCGGATAGTCGAGAGCCTGTGGGCGATGATGAAGGATGTGCGCCCCTTGAGCAGCTCGGCTATGCCTTTTTGCAGCAGAGCCTCGGTCTTGGCGTCGATAGAGCTGGTCGCTTCGTCAAGCACAAGTATCTTCGGGTCTGAGAGCAGGGTCCTGGCAAAGCTGATAAGCTGTTTCTCGCCTCCGGAGAGCTTGGAGCCGCGCTCGTTGACTTCTGTTTCGTAGCCGTCCTGCATCTCACGGATGAACTGGTCTGCACAGACTGTGGAGGCTGCACGTCTTACCTCTTCGTCGGTAGCGTCCAGCTTGCTGTAACGGATGTTGTCCATGATAGTCCCGCTGAAAATAAAGCTGTCCTGGAGCATTATGCCCATCTGAGTCCTCAGCGAGCGGAGAGTTACATCCGAGATATCCTCTCCGTCAACTGTTATGCTGCCCTTTTTAAGGTCGTAGAAACGGGAGATCAGCGAAACGATAGTTGATTTTCCGGCGCCTGTGGGGCCTACCAGTGCGATGCTCTCTCCGGCCTTGACATCAAAGGAGATGTTCTCGATAACATTTATGCCTTCCTCATAGCCGAAGGTGACATTCTTGAAGGAAACCTGCCCGGTGATCTCTTTCAGCTCGTGAGCATCCTCTTTGTCGGAGACAGTAACAGGCTCATCCAGCGTCTCGAAGATACGCTCCAGGTAGGCGATGTTGTTGATAAAGTTGTTCATTATGTTGGAGAGGTTCATTATCGGCTGCCAGAACCGCGAGGCGTAGCCTGTCATAGCGGCCAGCGTTCCCAGCGAGACCGTTACCGGGTCTAAGACCAGCAGCCCGACGGCGAACATCGCCGCCCGGACAAGAGTCGAGATATTGTCGGTGGTCGGCCAGACAAGATGTGTGAACCTGACGGCACGCATCCAGCTCTTGCGGTATTTTGCGTTGAGCCTGTCGTAGATACCGGCGTTCTCCTCTTCTCTTGTGAATACCTGGGTTATCCTTGCTCCGACGATATTCTCCTGAAGATAGGCGTTCATATTGGAGCTCTTGTTGGAGACATCCTGCCAGGCGCGTCTCTGGTGTTTCTTGATAGCGAACATCAGCGCCATGAACAGCGGCAGCCCGGAGACAGCCACCAGAGTCAGCCTTACATCGACTATCAGCATGAAGATAAGGATGAACACCATGTTCAGTATCTCCATGATGAAGTTGATGATACCGTTGGAGAGCATATCCGAAACAGAGTTGACATAGTTGATGACACGGATCAGTATCTTGCCGTGAGGGCGGTCGTCGTAATAGGTGAATGGGAGTTTTTGCAGATGTGCGAAAAGGTCCTCGCGGATATCGAAAATGATATTCTGCCCGACGACTGTCATTATCCGGGAGCGGATATTTCCGAGGGCGGTGCTGATGCCTGTAAAGAGCAGCAGCAGGCCTGCCAGAAGAGCCAACTGTCCGTAATTCTCATTGGGGATCGATTTGTCGAGGGCATACTGTGTCAGCAGGGGGCCTACCAGCCCGGCGATAGCAGCGGTTATGCTTATGCAGAGCGCCAGGATCATCTTTTTCTTGTATTTCTTTATGTAGACGAAGGAGCGTTTGAGGTGTCCGAAATCAAAGGGGGATTCAAGCTGTTCGTCGATATCGTATTTGTTCCTTGCCATTACGCCCTCACCTCGCTTTCCTCGGCGGCGCAGTTGATGCCGCTTTGCAGCTCATAGATCTGCTTGTAATAGCCTTCGCGCTTGATGAGCTCGGAGTGGGTACCTATATCGGTTATCCTGCCGTTTTCCAGGATAATGATCTTATCGGCATTCTTGGAGGAGGAGATACGCTGGGCGATAATGATCTTTGTGCAGGGGAAGTCCAGCTCCTCTCCGAGGCTGTGCTGGATGCTGCTCTCTGTCTCCATATCGACAGCGGAGGTAGTGTCATCAAGTATCAGCACAGCGGGTCTTACAGCCAGCGCTCTTGCAAGAGAGATACGCTGCTTCTGACCGCCCGAGAGCCCGACTCCGCGCTCTCCGACGATGGTATCGTATTTAAGCGGCAGCTTTTCGATGAAATCCGAGGCTGCGGCCAGCTCGGCGCATCGTCTTACATATTCCTCTTCCAGCTTGCTGTTTCCGAAAGCGATGTTGGAGTCTATAGTATCGGAATAGAGCAGGACATCCTGAGTCGCTATTGATATATTGCTTCTGAGGGTATGCAGCTTATGCAGGCGGACATTCTTGCCGTCTACCAGGACTTCGCCCTCGTTGCAGTCGGAAAATCTGGGGATAAGGTTGATGAGGGATGTTTTGCCGCTGCCTGTTGAGCCCATGATGACAACGGTCTCTCCGGCGTTGATCCTGAAGCTGATGTCGGTAAGTATTGGTTTGCCTTCGATAGAGAAGGAAACGTGCTTGAACTCTATATCGCCCTTGAGCTTTTCGCTCTCCTCAACGGCATCTGCGCGGTCGATTATCTTGGGGGCTTCGTAATAGATCTCGATGACCTTTCCGGCAGAGGCCATAAAGCGGTGCCAGTCGTTGACATAGTTGCCCATATTCCTCATAGGGTTGCTGACAGCCCAGAGCAGGCCGGAGATGGCGACATACTGCCCCATTGTAAGGTTTCTGGAGATGATGAACCATCCGCCGAAGAAGAGAAGTATTATACTCAGCGAGCCTGCGGCGATCTCGATCATCGGCTGATATTTCAGCCAGACCTTAGCCGCTTTGATATTTGAGGAGCGGTAAGCCTCGTCGCGTGCGCGGAATTTCTCGATCTCGTAATCTTCCTTTGCGAAGGCTTTGACAACGCGGTTGCCGGAGATATTCTCCTGGGCAGCGGTGTTCAGCGCCGAGGCTGTCTCTCTGACAGTCTTATACGCAGGGCCCGCCTTACGGGAGAAGAGCCGGGTTATGATGAAGATCGCGGGAGTCACTGCAAGGATGCAGAGAGCTGTTCTCCAGTCGATGATGAAGAAATATGTCATGGAAGCGGCAAAGAGGGCGATAGATTCGATACATCCCTTGATTACCCAACTCACCATGTGTCTTACCATATCCAGGTCTCCGGTAAGTCTTGTCATAAGGTCGCCTGTTCTGTATTTGTCGTAGAACTCCATATCCTGGGTCTCGATCTTGCGGAAAAGGTGAGTCCTGACCCGGTAGATCATCCCCTGCGAGGATGTTTCGTAATACATCTGGCAGGCATACTGCAAGGCTGTGCGCAGGAGGGTAAAGCCGACCATACCGATCAGCAGCCACCAAAGCAGCGAGCGCTCCGTCTTCAGATTATCCGCCGCATTCTCGTTGGAGATAAAGGTATCTATTATCTTCGACTGGAAAAACGGCGAGGCGATATACAAAGCATTACATACGATAGAAAGCACGAGCGCTGCGATATAAGCTGCGCGGCTGCCTTTCATATTATGCCACAGCCATTTTAGCTGGAACATCCCGAAAAGCACCTCCTTCAGATATTTGACCGTTATCAATACTTGTTCTCTTCGGGTTATTATAGCACGATTTTTCCCGAAATAAAATAGGATATGCTATAAATTTCTTAACATATCCCATTTAAGCAATATTTGATTTTGGATCCGCAATAAAGGCAAACAGGTCTATATCGTCGCTCCGCTCTTGCGCCATTGAGAGGGTGTAACTCCCGAGACCTGCTTGAACTGACGGGAGAAATGGACGGTGTTTTTGTATCCGCAGGAGAAGGCGACTTCTTCAATGGTCATCCCGGAATAGGAGAGATAGTGCTGCGCCTGTTCGATGCGGCTGTTGATGACATCCTGATTGCAGGTGACACCGAAGGCTTTTTTATACAGAAGGTGGAGATAGGGTTCGCTGACATTCAGCAGGGCAGCCATTCTCTCGACGCTCCAATCCTCATCCGGCGCGGAATAGATCCTGCGCCTCAGATCCAGCAGCTCGCGGTAATGAGCGATCGCCATATCCTCCCGGTTCTGCTTCCCGGAGAATATCTCTGCGAGCATAGCCTTGATGAGATAGCCTGCTGTCCTGAGATTGCCTGTCCTGTAATAGCAATCTGCCAGCAGCTTGAAATACTGCGAGATGTCGATGCTCTCTCCGATATATATAGGCTCATCGAAGCGGACACCTGTGCTTGCTGCGAGGTTCTCGCTGCAATCGAACTGTATCCAGTCGTTGATATATTCTGCGTCGCAGGCCTTATAGTACTGCGGGGTGTATTTATTATAGATGATAAAAGTATTGGGCTCGAAACGATAGGATGTTCCGTTGATCACGAACTCGGCGCGGGTCTTGACGAACAGCATAAGGTACCCCTCGTAGCCCCTCGGCCGATCGAGCACAAAGCTGCTGTCGTGGCGGCAGCTGCAGCCCATTCTGTTTATACTGAACATGGTTTTTCCTCCCATCGGATGATTATCTCTTTTTGTAAATTATACCCAAAATAATGCTATCTGTCAATACTTTTTTGCGATTTGTTAAAAACTTAAATGGGTATCCCTTTGACACACCATTTTCAAACACCTTATTTAGGAGATTACGGCAATTAGACCAACGCTGTGCTATCCCCCGCCGGAGGCGGGGGATAGCACAGCAAGATAAAAAGCCTTAAGGAATATGTGTGGTGTGTCAGCGGGATAGTCAGAAAAACTTATGCTGTGTTCTCTTTTTTGCGGATCAGGATATCCGCTCCTTTCCGCCAGCGGCCGCTGAGATAATAGCTCCAGGTTATGATAGCGCCCAGGCCGAAGCCGAAGAGCCCGTTCCACCAGATTATCGTGTGGCCGAAAAAGCTGCTGTATCTGAAAGCATAGGTGACTATGACTCTTACCGTCAGGGCGCAGGTCGCGACAAGCGTCGGGATAAGGCTGTGGTTCGTGCCCTGGCAGACTCCGAAGAGGGGGATATATACCGAGAGGATGATATTTATCAGCGCGACAGTCTTGAGATGGCTGCGGCAGTAGTCGGAAGCCCCTTCGGTTATGCTGAACAGGCCTATGAGCTGATCGGTGAAGATCAGCACGAGAGCAGCAATGATTACAGTCATCCCGACGGAGATAGCAACAGTTTGCCGGACACCTTTTTTTACTCTTTCCGGCTTTCCTGCGCCGATGTTCTGTCCGGTGTAGGTCGCAAGTGTAGTCTGGAAGGCGTTGCAGGGAAGATTGAGGTACATCTCTATCCTCTGTCCGACAGTAAAGGAAGCGGTCATATTTTCTCCGAAGCCGTTGACAGCCCTTTGTATAAAGGAGAAGCCGATGCTTACGATGACAAGCTGCAAGGCTATGGGCAGCCCGACAGAGACCGTCTTCAAGGCTCTGCGGGAACTCCATTCCAGCTCCTTCGGCCTGAACCGGAACACCGGGTATTTTTTCCACATATAGATCAGTGCGGCAAAGAATGAGCCCGCCTGGGAGATGACCGTCGCGGCGGCAGCTCCTGCAACTCCCCAATCGAACACCTTGACGAAGAGAAGATCCAGCAGTATGTTCATTACCGATGATATCAGCAGAAAATACAAGGTCGCGGCGCTGTCTCCGACCGCCCGCAGGATAGACGAAAAGATATTATACCCGAACTGGAAGACCAGCCCCAGAGCGTAGATCCTGAAATATCTAAGGGTCAGCGGGAGGATATCCTCGGGGACATCGATTATGTATTTGAAGGCATGATACGAGAGCCCGACGCCTATCAAAGTACAAAGGACACCCAGCCCCATGAGCATCAGTATCCCCGTCGAGGCGTTTTTCCTGACCTCGCGCTCGTCCCCGGCGCCGTAATGCTGGGCGACGACGATGCCGCTTCCGGATCCGAAGCCTATGGCGACAGCCAGGAACATAAATGAAAAGCTGCCCGTAGTACCGACAGCGGAGAGCGCCTGCTGCCCGGAATACTTCCCGACGATCATAGTGTCGGCAGTATTGTAGAGCTGCTGTAAGAGCGAGCCTGCCAGCACAGGCAGGGCGAAACGCATTATATGTTTCCAGGGAGCGCCCTCGGTCATAGTCCTTCCGATGGTCATAAGATATCCTTTCGCTTCAATAAACAGGGGCTGCTGCAGATCCCGCAGCAGTCCCTTCTGTTCGTATGAAAATTATCAACTGAATTTCGGCTCGCAGGTGAGGTTGATCCCCAGGCGCTTGAAGGTCCTTTCGTCAACAGGAGAGAGGATAACAGTTGAATGCACCTCGCAGCCTCTGAGTTTTTCGAGCTGGTCTACCGCTCTCTTGGCGTTCTGATCGGTAGTGGCGCAGATCGCCAGAGCGATAAGTGTTTCGTCGGTATGCAGGCAGGGGTTGTTGTTCCCCAGATGATTGATCTTGAGATCCTGTATCGGCTCGATGACCTCGGGGGACATCAGCAGGACTTCATCGTCGATACCACCGAAATGTTTGAGGGCGTTGAGCAGCAGCGCCGAGACAGCTCCCAGCAGGTTGGAGGTCTTGCCTGTTATCAGAGTCCCGTCGGGGAGCTCCATAGCTGCGGCGGGAGCGCCGGTCTGTGCTTCTCTTTCGAGTGCTGGGGCAACACAGGCTCTGTCGGCAGCGGATACTCCGGCCTGCTTCATCAGCAGCTCCAGCTTGTAGATCTCGTCGTCAGAGGTCTTGCCTTTTTTTCTGCCGCAGAGGGCGACATAGTATCGTCTGATGATCTCTTCTCTTGCGGCATCGCTGACAGCCGTATCGTCAATGATGCAGTTGCCCGCCATATTTACACCCATATCCGTCGGGGACTTATAGGGCGACTCTCCGAAGATCCTCTCGAACATCGCATTGAGGACAGGGAAGATCTCGACATCGCGGTTATAGTTAACTGTCGTTTTGCCGTATGCATCCAGATGGTAAGGGTCGATCATATTGACATCATTCAGATCGGAGGTAGCTGCCTCGTAAGCGAGGTTAACGGGATGCCTTAGGGGAAGGTTCCAGATCGGGAAGGTCTCAAACTTGGCATATCCGGCGGCGATACCGCGTTTGTTCTCATGATAGAGCTGGGAGAGGCAGGTCGCCATCTTGCCGCTGCCGGGGCCGGGAGCCGTTATGACCACCAGCCTTCTGCTGGTCTCGATATAGTCGTTCTTGCCGTAGCCCTCGTCGCTCATGATGAGGTTGAGGTCGGAAGGATATCCTGAGATGCGGTAATGGTGATAAACTCTGATGCCGAGGGTTTCCAGTCTTTTCTGGAAGGCATCGGCGGAGCGCTGGCCTTCATACTGTGTCAGAACTACCGAGCTGACATAGAGCCCGATCTTTGTGAACACATTGTAGAGCCTGATGACATCGATGTCGTAGGTTATGCCCAGATCGCCTCTGATCTTGTTTTTCTCTATATCTGCGGCGTTGATGACGATGACTATCTCGGCTTCGTCCTTTAGCTGCAAAAGCATCTGCAATTTGGAATCGGGCTTGAAGCCGGGCAGTACGCGTGAGGCGTGGTAGTCGTCATAGAGCTTGCCGCCGAATTCCAGATAGAGCTTGCCGCCGAAGCTGTGTATCCTCTCGCGGATATGCTCGGATTGCATCTTCAGGTATTTGTCATTGTCGAAACCAATAATTCCTTTGCTCATGGGTATGATCCTTCCATTAAGAATTTTTCCATACTATTATACTACAATTTTTTCCGGATTGCAAGATTTTTCTTTGCTTTTTCTTATCCTGCGAAGCGGATCCTTATATCGCAGATCTCCGCATCGGTGCCGACCCGCATAAATGGCCCGAACACGCCGACTCCGGAGGTAACGATAGAATACATACTGTCCTTTTTCAGCATCCCGCAGGGGTTTTCCCACATCAGATCGGTTATTACGGTGAGCGGGAAGAGCTGGCCGTCGTGAGTGTGGCCGGAGAAGTCGATGTCAGCTCCGGCTGCGGCGGTCTCGGAGAGCTCGTCCGGCTCGTGGGCGATGAAGAACACAGGCTTTGAGGTGTCGAGCTCCTTTGTCAGCTCGGCAGGTGTGAGCCTGCTGCCGTCGTCGGTGCCGGGTTTGCTGCGGTCTCGCCTGCCGACGAGATAGAACTTACCGTCTATGAGCTTTGTTTCGTCGCAGAGCAGATTTATCCCTGCTTTCTCACAGAATTCCCGCATACGGCTGTCGTTGGGCGGGCTGCCGGACCAGTTGAAGGTGAAGCCCATAAGTATCTCTTCGTCGATATCGTGGTTGCCGTAGGTCGCCCAGATACCGTACCGGGAGTTGATGCTGCGGAATATCTCTGCGATCTCTTCCGGGTGGTCGAGGCCTGCGGTGGAGTTATCGAAGATATCTCCCGCGAATATGACTATATCCGGGGAGCAGGCGTTGATCTTCTCTGCCATATTACGGATATGGTCCCTGCCGACGGCATAGCCCATATGTGTATCTGCGATGAGGACAACTCTAAGCTCTTCCAGCCCCGGGACCTGCTTATCCAATGTTACCTCATACTCAGCGGTCCTGATCTGTCTTGCGTTATAGCCGCCCCAGAAGCAGACAGCTCCCGCCGCAAGTATCACCGCTCCTCCGACTGCTGCTGCCCCGGCCCGGGAAAAGAGCCGGCTGCCCCTGAGCTTTGTATGCAGCAGGGCAGCTCTTATCAGCTCGGCGATGAGCATCGCCGCCGTAAAGTAGAGCATTACACCCATCCAGTAGGCGGACAGCCTTCTGACAGCTATGGCGAAGCCTGATCTCGGCAGCAGGAAAGCGAGTATCGGTGAGAGCGCCGCGAAGAAATAAGCTCCGAGAGCTATCCCTGCGGGTATCCTGCCCCCCAGCCTGCTGTTCAGGCAGCGCAGCCAGTGCAGCAGCCTTGCGGCGATATAGATATTCACAAGCAGATAGCCCGGAAATAGCAGTAAAAATATCATATATGACTCCTCTCAGGTGCGGATCATCTCTGCGCCTGCACAATAAAAGCTGCCGCTTTACGGGCAGCAGCCTTTACAGTTATAGACCCTTGATCTTTTTCTTACATTCATACATAGCTTTGTCGGCCCTCTCAAACACATCCTGGACTCTGAGATCCTTCCCGGGAATGAATTCCGATATCCCTGCGGCAGCGGTTACAAGACCCTTTTTGGCGTTATCGCACATTACTGCGCTGAGCTGCTCCATAAGGTTGTCTTTTTCCTGATAATCCGATCCTTTCAGCAGGACAGCGAACTCGTCTCCGCCGATCCTGAAGACAGGGCTGTGCTTGAAGGTAGTGCAGATCAGATGGCAGGCGCTCTTTATGTAGTCGTCTCCGGCGCTGTGCCCCTGAGAGTCGTTGATCCGTTTAAGGTCGTTGACATCTGCGATAACAATAGCAAATTCAGAGATGCGCCCGCCGGCTATGAGTGTGTCCAGCTCCATCTCGGCCTGAACATAGGCGTGCTTGTTCTTGACTCCTGTAAGAGCGTCCCGGTTAGCCATATTCATAGCGCTTCCGAGAGCTTCCTGATAAGCCAGCTCCTTGCGCCTTATGACATCGACGTTCTCGACTGCGACGATGATATGTTCTGAATTCTTGCCCGGTTTTATGGCATAGAGAGAAACGAACTGCGGGACGTTGTCCATCATCAGTCTGTAATTGCAGACAGTTGAGCCTGTCTCTTCAAGGCTTGCCAGGAGGTTTTCCTTTTTCATCCTCTCGGCCATCATGGGGAGATCGTCGGGATAGATATCGCGCTTCATATTGACCTGTGTCTGGCCGAAGAAATCGTCTCCGACTACACCGATCTTGATTTTCGCGTATTTTGAGCTGGAGCTGTATTCTCTGAATGTATCGTCCTTCAGGTTTACGAGATATATAACCTCATAGCGGTAGGCGAGGGCTTTTATCATTTCCGTAAAGCTCTCCTTTTCGTTAGCCATAGAGAGCTCGCGGCGCATCTGCTGATCGACATTGATGACTCCGATGACCAGCCTTTTGGAATCGTTCTTAGGGCGGACGATCATCATGGTAACATACTGTGTCCTGCTGTCCAGGAACTGGCGGTAGGTATAGGACACAGACCCGGTCTTGCTGAGGGATTCCAGCAGCCTGTCCTTTGAGAGCTCCTGCGAAAGACTGTCTCTGTCTTCAAAATAGACATATTTCGCAATATCATCGGCAGCGGCGGCGAAGAAATCGCTGCCTGATTTTGTAGTCCCGAGCCTGGCATACTGCTCGCTGGCGCTGTACTGCGTATATGCATCGGAGTCCAGGTCGATGTAATATATTACCTCATAGCGGCTGGCAAGGGATCTGGCGATATGGCTGTAGGTCTCGCTCTCCTCGGCGGCAGCATTTTCCCGCTGGACCTGCTGCTCGATGTTCCTGATCGCTATCACGATATGGTCGGATTCATTCTGCGGCTTGAAGGCTAGCAGATTGACGTGCTGAGGGACATTATCCAGATACTGGCGGAAGGTCAGGGAGAAAGTCTCGGATGATCCGAGCTCGCGGTTGAGGCTGTCCTTTGTCATCGCTTGGGACACCAGATGGTAGTCATCCGGGTGGATGATGCTGCTAATGAGCTGCTGGATCATCTCAAAGAAATCGTCGCCTCTCGTCAGCAGCCCCAGCTTGGAGAAGTGCGAGCTGTATTCGGTATAGCTGTTATTGTTCAGATCGACATGGTAGATGACCTCGTACATACTTGCGAGAGACTTGGCGATCTGGGCATAGGCCTTGCTTTGGGCGGCAGCGGCTTCCTCGCGGCGCATCTGCTCATCGACATTCTGGACGCCGATAACGATATACTGATCGTTGTCTACGCTCCCTGCGATAGCTTTCAGGAAAAAGTATTTAGGCTCTCCGTCGATGACAAGCCTGTAATTCAGGGTAAACGACTTTCCGCCTTTCAGCGCCTCAAGCACCTTTTCCTTGCGGAAAGCGGTAAGAAAATGGATCTGATCGTCGGGATAGACCAGCTTGCGGCAGTTCTGCCTGGTGTCGGCGTAGAAATCCGGGCCTGATGAACGCACTTCAAGGTTCTGCCCGCATCCCGACGGCGCATATTCGATGTAGTTGTCGGTCTCTGCATTGATAACGTAAAGGTTCGTATAGTCCTGCGCCAGCAGCAGAGCGAGCTGCAGGAAAGACAGTCTGCCGTCCTGCTGAGGGCTTCCGGCTGCTTCAAGTATGTTTGCCATGTTCTCACCACCTTGTTATTGTATACAATATACCAATTTAATTATACCATTCTTCCGGGCATTTGTCAGCATTTTTTTACTTGTTTAAGAAAAATTTGGCAATGTTTACAGACGATCGTGACGTTTTCTGTAAGTTTTTAATAATGCTTTGGTATGAAGAAAAAGCGCCGCCGCATCAGCCTTCCGCGGCGGCGCCTGATATTTCAGAGCTTTTTGTCTATCTGCCCCAGCAGGAAGCGGGTGAAGCCGTCCTCCTCCTTGCAGGGGACAGCGCCCTCTGGGGTGAACTCCATCTCGCAGCGTTCGCTGTCGGTATAGGGTTTCCATTCGGGGAGCTTATTGCCGTTCAGGTCAAAGCCGTTAGGGTCTCCGGTCTTGATGAAATTCGCCCAGTAATCGCACATTTGTCTTGCGATATCGTAATGTCTGCCTTCATAGGGGCGGATACATTTCTGCAGCGTTTCAAAGAAGAACCAGAGGTCTACCGAATGGAAGGTGCCGGGCCGGTCGTTGCCGGGGATGTCCGGGGCAAAGCGGTAATAATAGCAGGGCTGCGGGTCCGGGAGCCTGCTCTCGCGGATAAAGGCGCTCTTGACTCCAAGCTCAGGGGCGCTGACCTCTCCGAAGCCTGCCCAGCCCTTGACCGAAGCCTCTTTGAAGTCGAGAAACTTCCCGGCGTCGCTTCCGAAGAACTGTTCTGCAAGAGCCTTCAACTGCTCCTCGTTCTCGGCTCTGATACCGTCTTTGAACTCATCCCCTGTGTTGCCCGCCAGGACGGGGACTCTGTTACGGGTCCCGTAATAGAAGGCTTCCTGAGAATCCTCGGTGCAGAATTTACCGTCGTTGACTATGGTAAAGAACATCCTGCCCTTGTTGCGGAGATCGGAATAGGTAGCTCTGATGAACTGCGCATCCAGCTTGCGGGCTTCTTCCAGAGTCTTGACGCCCAGCGCCTCGAAGAGCTCAACACCCTTTTTCCCGGCCTCTTCCAGAGATTGGGGGATGAAGAAATCGTTGACGATATAAGGGCTGCGGAACATCCCGCTGAATACTGCGGCACGCTTGAAATCGCCGGCATTATCCTTACAGGCCATCTGAGCCATGACACTGCCGCCCCCTGCGGACTGTCCGGCGATAGTGATATTATCCGGGTCGCCGCCGAAGCCTGCGATATTGCGTCTTACCCAGCGGAGCCCGGCCTGCTGGTCAAGGCTGCCGAAATTGGCGGGAGCCTCGGGCTGGGAAGCTGTCAGCTCCGGGTGCGCCAGAAAGCCGAAGGCTCCGAGGCGGTAATTGACGGTTACGACAACGATGCCTCTCCTTGCGAGGCGCTCTCCGTCGAATTCCATCTCAGAGGTGTAGCCCCACTGGAAGCCGCCGCCGAAATACCATACCAATACGGGGAGGCGTTCATCGGCGCTCTTTGCGTTTGTCCAGACATTGAGGTAGAGGCAGTCCTCTCCCATAGGTATCTCAGGGTCTACGTGCCATTCGCGGCAATAGATGTCGTCTCCGATGCCCGGAGTGTCCTGGACAGAGATGGGTGCGAACTCAAAGCAGTCGCGTACTCCCTCCCAGCTTTGGCAGGGCTGGGGCGCTCTCCATCTGTTCTCGCCGACAGGCGGCGCTGCGAAGGGTATGCCCTTGAATGAGGTGATGCGGGGGTCTGCGGCGGGCAGACCTCTGACCTTTCCGTTTTCGGTCTCTGCGATCCTTATCATTTTCTGTTCAGCTCCTTGATATATGATTATTCAATGGTCTTTTCTCTGAGCGGCTCAGGCCGGATCAGAACTCGTATCTTGTTCCGTGAGAGAGCAGCAGGCCGTCGGTCAGCTCTACACAGAGTATGACAGTGTTCTCATCCGAGAGGTCGGTATGTCCGTTAAGGCAACACCGCACGACCCGCGGCTAACGCCTCTGCACATCATCTGCTTGCCAGCTTTCCGTCATATTACCCAAATTCTCCTTGACTTGCGTCAGCAAGCCTGCGTCGAATTTAGGCAATCTGACGAAAATCTGGACGGCGCATCTGATGCACAGGGGTCGTGCGGTGTTGCCTTATCCAGCCAGCCGGCAAAAACAGCTTTCAGCTTTCCGGCCAGCTCCCGGTTCTCGGGTTTGCCGAAGGCTCCGAGGCTGGTACCCTTTCCGTGGGCAGTGAACCATTCTCCGGCGACGGCGACTATCGGGTATTCCCCGATCTGACGCATCTTGTTTGAGAGGGCATGGGTCACGGAATAGAATCTCCCGTTTTCATAATAAGCGTTGACATAACGGACATAGGGGGCTCCGTTCTCGGATGTAGCCAGCGCGATGATGCTGTCTCTGCCGAAGCGCTCGGCCATTATTTTTTCAGCTTCCGGGCTCATCCTGCTCATAGTGTTATGCCTCCTCATATTTTAGCCTTTATTAAAATTTTATTACATTTCTGCGGATCTTGCAATAAGTTTTGTGCTGAATGCAGCTCTCTCTGACCGATTTTTGCGGATATTTCCGCCTACGCGCTTGACATCCCCGCCCGGCCGTGTTATCATCACTATCGGAGGGATAGCTGTGACTGTTGATTACATCCATGAGCCGACAGATCTTCAGTGCGGGCAGGCTGTGCTGGCTATGCTGCTGGGGACGACCCCGGAGAAGATCTGCGATATGCTGGGGAACTGCCGCGAGACCGATCTCGCTGAAATGAAAGATACTCTTAGAGCTGCCGGATTCAAAGTCAGCGACAGGCGGGTGCCGGTAAGGGATAAGAGCGAGCTGCCGGAGCTCTGCTTTCTCAGCCTGGAGACTCCCCGATGCTGGCACTGGTCGCTTTACTGCGAGGGCGTTTTCTATGACCCGGAGCACGGTGTCATGACTGATTTCCCTGCTTCTGCCAGAAGATACTTCTGGGAGCTGGAAGAGCCTGTATGATCGTTGAAAAAAAGCCGTATATCCACGCGGATATACGGCTTTTATGATATTCTTTATTCTGCTCCGGAGGCTGCATCGGCATCGGGCTTTGAGTCGTCCTGCTTGCTGTCGGCAGGCTTTTTGCTTTCGTCAGCCTTGCTGCTGTCGTCTTTCTTGCTCTCGTCAGCCTTGCCACTGTCGTCTTTCTTGCTCTCGTCAGCCTTGCCGCTGTCATCCTTCTTGCTCTCTTCGGCAGTCTTCTGCTCTTCGGCCTTCTTCTTGTCCTCTTCTGCGATAAGTGCGGCGGCTGCCTTGAGGTCGGGGAGCTCGTCACGGGTCACCGTCAGATTATTGGAGTAGAAGAGCTTGATATCCTCTTCTTTGTTGTATTCGGGATTAAAGGAGACGTCTTCGTTCAGAAGATAGCTGCCGCCCCACTGCCCGATATAGCTCCAGTAGCCCTTGCTGTCGGCAATGGACTGTATTGAAGGCGTAGTTCCGCACTCGCTCATAGCGACGGGCTTGACAGCGCTGATCTTTTGCAGGAACACCAGCCTTTCGGGATGTGCGGAGAGATTTCCCTTGTCGTAGATATCAACTGAAACGATATCACAGAGCTTGTCTCCCACATACCATCCGGCGTTCTGTGCAGACCATACCCAGATAAGGTTGTTCAGCTTGTGGTAATTGGTCTGTCTCTGATAGAGCAGGTTCCAGAGCCACTTATAGGAGGCAGCGTCGTGTCCCCACCAGAAATAGCCGTTGGAGGCTTCGTGCAGCGGGCGCCAGATCACAGCGATGCCGCTGTCCTGAAGGACCCTGAGCTTTTCGGAGATCTTGTCTATATCCCCGACAATAGCGTAGCATTCGTCAGAGATCTTTTTGTCGTCGTGGAGCTTTTTCAGCTCATCAGGAGAGAGCTCTGCGATATTTTCTTTTGTAACGGCCTTGGAGAGATCGAAATCGGTCTGGTCGGAGTAATAGCTCTTGCCGCCGATAGGGTCGATCCAATGCCACATATAGCTGACGATACCGCCTTCCTCCGCCCATTTCTGAGCATAGGGGATCTCGTTCTCGCCCATTATCATATCCTGGGTGAAGGGCATAAGGTCGCCGAAGCGTATGGCGGCGTTGCGCCCTGTGAGCTCATATATCTTGCGGGTCTCGGTAAGAGTGCCGACGGTGTCGTGCTGCCCGGTGAGGACCTGTTTGCCGTAATTGTCGCAGAGATAGGCGTAGAGGGCTCTGGCATTGGCATCGGCGTTGGCATTTACCAGCGTCCCTTTGATCGGAGAGAGCTTAAGGTCTCTGATCTCTGTGCTGGCCTTCGCTGCGGCATAGTCTACATCGACGCTGCCGGAGCTCCCGGTTATGGCGAGATTGACCTTGCCCTTTTCGAGATATATGTTCGAGAAGGTGACAAGGGCGAACTTATCGTCCTCGGGGACAGTTATATCTCCGATATGGACAGCATTTGCTGCCAGCGAGCAGACGCTTTTCTTTGAAGCCGCTACCGCGACTGAGAGATCGTAATACTGGCTCTCGGGGGCTTCAAAGCTCAGCTCTATGCCGCTGTCCTTGTCCAGCGAAGCGACATAGCCCTTTCCGGAGAATGCCTCTCTTTCGTCCTTGACTTCCGCCTTGCCGGAGAGGGTGCCGTCCTCGGCCTCAAAGGTCTGATCGAACTCGGCAAAGGGGAGAGCCACAGGAGTTATGACAGCTTCCTCAGGCTTTTCGGGCTCTTCCGGGGCTGTTTCGGTAGCTGCCGGAGCAGTAGTCTGTTCCGGAGCCTCGGTGACGGTCTCTGTCGGCTTCGGATTGTTCTCATTCTCTTGTATCTTTGTTCCGCAGCCGGTCAGAAGGATCGCTGCTGCCGCAGCAAGCGCTGAGGCTCTGAGAGATCTGGTCTTAGTCATCAAATACCACCTTAACATACTGAATCTGGATTTACCGGCGGGGGGGAAAGGGTGTAGCTCTTTCCGGCTTCCGCCTTAAAGGTCAGGGCGCCGCCGCTGTACGAGCCGACGCTCTCTCCGCCGCAAAGGATCCTGCTGCCTTCTTCGCAGACGACAGTGCAGCTCCGGCTGACAGAGGGCTTTATCACAGCCTTTGTGAGCTTTCCTCCCGACCATTCCGCGTCAACCGAAAATCCGCCTCTGGCTCTGAGCCCTTGGAATGAGCCCTCGCTCCATTCTTCGGGGAGAGCGGGCAGCAGCTCCAGCTCTTCGCTGTGAGATTGCAGCAGAGCCTCAGCTATTCCAGCGGAGCCGCCGAAATTGCCGTCGATCTGGAAGGGCGGGTGCATATCGAAGAGATTGCGGGCTGTGGAGCCCGAAAGCAGCGCTCTGATGTTTTCGGAGAGCTGCTTGCTGTCTCCGAGGCGTGCCCAATGGTTTATTATCCACGCTCTCGACCAGCCGGTGTGACCTCCGCCGTGGCTGAGCCTGCGCTCTAAGGTCGCTCTTGCGGCTTCTGCCAGCTTTGGAGTCTTCCTGCGGGAGATGATATCGGCAGGATAGAGGGCGAAGAGCTGAGAGATATGCCTGTGCCCGGGCTCGGCTTCGTCGTAGTCCTCAGCCCATTCCATTATCTGCCCGTATTTGCCGATCTGCGGCTTCGGGAGCCTTTCCCGCAGAGCACAGAGGCGTTCAGCGTAGTCGCTGCGCTCTCCGAGGATCCCGGAAGCCCGGATGACTGCCGAGAAAAGTTCATATATGATCTGGCTGTCCATAGAAGGCCCTATGCAGACCGAGCCTCTTGCGCCGCTTGCGGTTATGTATGTATTCTCGGGGGAGACAGAAGGGGAGGTAACAAGCCTGCCGCGGTTGTCTTCTGTGAGAAAATCGACAAAGAACCGGGCTGCCTCGCAGAGAGTATCGAATTTCTCCGCAAGGAAGGACTTATCCTGTGTGAAAAGATAATGCTCCCAGATATGCAGGCAGAGCCATGCTGCGCCCATAGGCCACTGTGTCCCGGGCATCCAGAGATCCTGGGGAGCTGTGTCCCCCCAGATATCGGTATTATGGTGGCAGACAAATCCGCCGCAGCCGTACATTATCTCGGCTGTTTCCCTGCCGCTCGGCCTCATCCTCTCGATATGGTCGAAGAGGGGAGTATGCAGCTCCGGGAGACCCATTATCTCAGCGCCCCAGTAGTTCATCTCGGTGTTTATGTTGATCGTGAACTTGCAGCCCCAGGCAGGCCACATATCCTTGTTCCAGATCCCCTGGAGATTGGTGGGGAGCGTCCCCGGGCGGCTGGCTGCGATGAGCAGATAGCGTCCGAAGTTGAAATAAAGCTCTATCAGCTTATTATCCTGCCCGCCGGAAGCAAATTCGGAGAGACGCCGGTCGGTAGGCAGGGCAGAAGCTCCGCCGCTGTTGTCGGGAAGATCTATCCGGCAGCGTTCATAGAGGGCGGTGTAGTCGTCAAGATGGGTCCTGAGGAGGGCATCCCAACCCTTTGCCAGAGCCGCCTCCGCTTCGGAGACAGCTTGTGCCGCCGGGTCGCTGTATCTGAATGAGGTCTGCGCTGTCAGGACTATGAGCAGCTCGTCGCAGCCCCGGGCTTCGAGAAAATTGCCGCAGGGGCTGACTTCTCCGCCTTTTGCAGCGGCTCTGAGGCAGGCTGCAAAGGCGATACCGTCGCTGCCGCCCTCGGCGCCGGAAAAGAGTATGCCGTTATCCCTGGGGGAATTGCTGTCGAAGTAATCGTCTCTGCCGTCCAATGTCATCCTGACATTAACGGCTCCCGGTTCAGAGGCTGTGATCCGGATAACAAGCGCCTTATCGGGCTCGGAGGCGAAGGCTTCGCGCCTGTAAACTATCCCTCCTGCGGTATATTCGGTGGCACAGAGGCCTGTTCTCAGGTCGAGAGATCTTTCCCGGAACTCGCACTCTTTGTTCCCGGTGTCGTATATATTGAGATCGCAGAGAGGCATATAGTGCCGCTGATTTATGGGAGTCCCGCAGAAGGCATCGCGGACGATCTCCTCGGCCTCGGCTATCTTTTCCTCTTTCAGCAGCCTGCGGACTTTCTCCAGCTCTGCGCGTGCCGAGCGGTTATTGCGCTCTCTCGGCCCGCCGGACCAGAGCGAGTCTTCATTAAGGCAGATACGCTCAGAAAGCGGCTGGGAGAACACCATCGCGCCGATGCGCCCGTTGCCCAAGGGAAGAGCGTCGTTCCAATCCTCAGCGGGGAAGGTGTACCAAAGCACCGATGAAAAATCTTTATCCATAGCGTTCGCCTCCATTCGTTCAAAAGCTATACAGGGTAATTATACCACAGCTTCCCGGAAAAATCAAGAGGGCAGCAGAGGCTCTTCCGGGCACGAAAAAGCGGGAGAGCAGCCGCTCTCCCGCCGTGATGATCCTGCAACGGTCACTTCTTTGTGCTGTAATACATTACGACAGGTGTACCTATCGGAACGTTCTCGTAAACATACTTCGCAGCCGCCCAGGGCATATTGATGCAGCCGTGAGAGCCGTTCCACTGGTAGATAGTGCCGCCGAAGGCATATCTCCATGCCGAGTCATGCATACCGATACCGCAGATAGAGACGTTGTTCCAGTAATCGCAGGTGGTATCCCAGCTATCGCCGTCGGAGTTGCTGGCCTTCATACGGTAGTTTGTCTGTTTGTCCCAGAGCTTGTAGACTCCGCAGAGGGTCGTTCTTGCGAGGGATGTGGTCTGGCCGGATACGATATCGCACTCATAGGTCTTCTTGCCCTTGACATAATACCAGAAATGCTGTGCGGAAAGGTCTATCTCGCAGTAGGTAGTGCCGATATCGTCCGTTGCGCTTCTTGCTTCGGGGACTCCGGTGTAGGTAAAGCCGTACTGCTCGTAATAAACGGGCTTGACTCCCTCGTGGCTCTCTCCGCTCTTTATCATGTTGATGAGCTCCTTGGTGGTCTTGTCCTTGTCTATCCACCAGCCGTAGACGGCATCGTCGCTCCTGTCAACGATTATATCACCCTGGAGGGTGGCGTGGAATTTTCTCGGCTTATCGTAGGTGTCGTATTTCTTGGCAAGGACATTCTCGACATAGTCCCTGCATTTTTTCTCATCGACAGTGACCACCAGCTTGTCCTCGTCGAAGGAAATGAGATTGGAGAGCGCATCTCCGGCGAGAGTCTCGGTAGTGTAATCGAAATCGTAGACTATCTTCTGGGTAAAGGTATCGTTGAGCTTCTGGCATTTCTGCTCCAGCTCTGAACCGACGACAGCGGGCTCGGTATAGCATCCGGAATCGGCAGCCTTTACATAATACTGCCCCTGCTCAAACTTGGCGACGAGGTAATCCTCAAGGGTCTTGTAGTCCATATCGTCGCCGTAAACGGCCTCGACCACCTTGAAGGTATTGTCCTCATTCTTGACTATCTCGGCGTCTTTGGTCTTTGTGCTGCCCCAATCGGCTGCTCTAAGCGCCGCGATGAGCTTTTCCTTGTCGAAGGTCGCGGTATCGGTGAAGCTGTAATCCGCTCTGCCGGCGTAGCCCATGAACCAGGCTCCGTGGCTCTGCTTCTCGAAGATCTCCTTGACCTTTTCTTCGGTGTTATAGGTGTAGCCTGCTGAGGAAATGGGGATATTTACCTCTTCGCCGTTGCGGCGGACTATGGTGAACATACCTGTTTCCTCGGGGCGGCGGAGCTTTTCCGTAGCCTCTGTCAGGGTCAGTCCGCTGACATCGATATCGTTGATGTAGGTGTTCGGGAGGAACCTGCCGTCATATTTTGACTTCCCGACGAAATAAAGCACGAGCAGGCCGATGATGAACGCTCCGAGAATTATGAGCGGGATCAGAACCGGGAGTATGCTGCGCTTTTTCTTCCTTCTTCTGTGTTTTGCTTGTGTTGCCGCCATTATCTTATCTCCTCTGTCCGGGCATGATGTTATGTCTCTAACAGTACAAAAAAACTCTCTTTTTGTACTTCTAATCAATTATAGCACATAGATCTGCCAATTGCAATAGGAAAAAGTGAAAAAAGTTCGGCGGCTGAGGCGACTTTATTGTATATTTTTAGACCGTTTTAGCCGCTTTGACGTAAGATACCAGATAAAGAGAGCCGCAGATAAGGGTCATATCCTCCGGATGCTCTGCTTGCAGGCGGCTGATGAGCTGCTCCGGGGGCTCTTCTGACAGGACAGCCCTGCTGCCGGAGCACTCCGCCAGCTTTGCCAGCTCCTGGGCGGGGATATCCCTGTCTGAGAACCCGCTGACGGGGTAGAATTCAGTTATCAGCGGGGAAAGGAGCCGTATAGCTTCGGCGGCATCCTTATCGGTGTGCATACCGATGACAGCGCGGATCTTCCGCTCTCCCAGGCTTTTCAGGAACCTGGTCAGGGCGGCGATGCCGTCCGGGTTGTGAGAGCCGTCGAGTATGGTGAGAGGGCTGCGGGAGAGTATCTCGACCCTGCCGGGCAGTGAGGCTGCCGCGATGCCCCGCAGAGTGTGCTCATAGCTTACCGGGAGCGTTTTGCTGAGGCAGGCAAGTGTTTCAATAACTGTCAGCGCGTTCATGACCTGATGCTCTCCGGGCATGGAGGTCTCATAGAAGCGGCCCTTGTAGGTGAACTCGCTGCCTGTGATATCCGAGCGGGAGACGGAGTACTGTGCTTTCTCCGGGACTGTCAGCAGAGAGCCTTTTTCTTTCGCTGTCTCCCGGAATATTCGCAGGACGCTCTCTCCGGCGCCCGCCGAGAGGACACAGGGGCAGCCGGGCTTGATTATCCCGGCCTTCTGTTCGGCGATCTTCTCGATGGTATCCCCGAGTACGGCGGTGTGATCCAGGCCGATGGAGCCGATGACTGAGCAGAGGGGCGCTTCGATGACATTTGTGCTGTCCAGCAGACCTCCCAGCCCTGCTTCAAGGACCACAACATCGCATTTCTGCCGTTTGAACCAGACAAAAGCCGCCGCCTGAGTGACCTCGAACTGTGTCAGGCTGTTTCTCAGCGGATGGGCTTCCAGCGTGTCTTTAAGCTCGGACATCAGGCTGTCGAGAGCTTTTTTGGGTATGTTGCGCCCGTTCAGCCTTATCCTGTCGTAAAATGTCAGGATATACGGCGAAGTGAAGAGGCCTGTCCTGTAGCCTGCCGCTGTCAGGGCTTCCGAGAGCATCTGAGCTATCGAGCCCTTGCCGTTGGTCCCGGCGATATGTATGAATCTCAGGGCATCCTGCGGCCTGCCGAGAGCTTCCAGCAGGGAAGATATCCTTGAAAGGTCTGTGACCCTGGGGCCCAGCCTGGAGAACCCGGATATGTATTTTACTCCGTCCATTATTCATCCCTCCGAAGGGTGTTTTCAGGCAGCCGGAGGGGCATATCCCCCGCCTGCGAGGTTTATCGGCTAAAGGATATTATAACAGCCTTTGCAGCGAAATTCAAGAGGGGAGAGAAGATACCGCAAATATCCGCGGTTTGTCGCAACATTCGGGGTAATATGTGAATAATTTTAACAAGATAGCCCTTGACAATCAGATCAAAAAGTGAGATAATATGATAAAGTGTGCGGTAATGCAAAAAAAGCCTTCGGAGGTGTAGGAAAATGGCAACAAGAGTCGGCATGGTCTCGCTGGGCTGCGCTAAGAATCAGGTAGATGCTGAAAGGATGCTCTTCATGCTCAGGCAGGAGGGCTTTGAGATCGTTGCAGATGCTGCTCTTGCAGATGTTGTCATCGTAAACACCTGCGGGTTCATCGAATCCGCCAAGCAGGAGGCTATCGACACGATCCTTGAATTCTGTACCCTGAAGCAGGAGGGCAGGATCAAGGCTGTCATCTGCACGGGCTGCCTCGCAGAGCGCTACCGCTCCGAGGTGCTCAAGGAGATCCCCGAGCTGGATGCTGTCGTCGGGATCGGATGCAACAGCGAGATCTGCGATGTGATCAGAGATATATATGCCGGAGAGCCCGCTTCTGTGCGCACCGCCGAGAAGGAGGCTCTCGATATCGAGGGCGGAAGGATCCTCTCGACACAGCCTTTTACAGCATACCTGAAGATCGCCGAAGGCTGCGACAACTGCTGCACCTTCTGCGCGATACCCTCTATCCGCGGGCGCTTCCGGAGCAGGAATATCGAAGATGTCGTCGCTGAGGCAAGATGGCTCGCCTCTGTCGGAGTAACGGAGATCGTCGTCATAGCTCAGGATACTACCCGCTACGGCGAGGACAACTACGGCGAGAAAAAGCTCCCGGAGCTGCTGCGCCAGCTTTGCAGGATAGACGGCATAAAATGGATCAGAACACTTTACTGCTATCCCGAGAGGATCACCGATGAGCTGCTCGACACCATCGCCTCCGAGGAGAAGCTGGTCAAGTATCTTGATATACCCATGCAGCATTGCTGCAAGGATATCCTCCGGCGCATGAACCGCGAGGGAGACAGAGAGAGCCTTGAGGCTCTGATAAAAAAGATAAGAGAAAAAATACCCGGAGTCATTCTCAGGACTACTGTCATGACAGGGTTTCCCGGTGAGACAGAGGAACAGTTCTCGGAGCTCTGCGAGTTCATCAAGGAGATGAAGTTCGAGAGGCTGGGATGCTTCGCATACTCCGCCGAGGAAGGGACTCCCGCTGCCGACTTTGAAGACCAGGTGCCGATAAAGATCAAGGAAAAGAGAAGCGAGATAATCATGGAGGAGCAGATGTTCATCTCCGACCGCTTCAACGAATCTATGATCGGCAAGACACTGGAGGTCGTTACCGAAGGCTTCGACAGATATGCCGAATGCTGGTACGGCCGCAGCTCTATGGATGCTCCGGAGATCGACGGAAAGGTATTCTTTACAAGCGACAGAAAGCTCCGGGAGGGCGAATATGTCAATGTCACTGTCGATGATATAATGGACTACGATCTGATCGGAACAAGAGTCTGATCGGAAGCCCCTTGTGAAAGGAACACATAAAATGAATCTACCAAATAAGCTCACGGTACTCAGAGTCATAATGATACCGGTATTTCTCGTGTTCATCCTGCTCTATGAGATCCCGCATCACATGGTCTGGGCGCTGGTCGTCTACTGCCTTGCCTCTGCTACGGATTTCCTTGACGGAAAGCTGGCAAGGATGAACAATCAGGTCACTACCTTCGGCAAGTTTCTTGATCCGCTGGCAGATAAGCTGCTGGTCATGACTGCGCTGATCTGCTTTTGCTTCGAGAGACTTATCGACCCGATCGCGGTCATAATCATTCTTTCAAGAGAATTCATGGTCACCGGTCTGAGGCTGGTGTGTGCGGGAGAAGGCGTCGTAGTCGCGGCGGGTATTTCGGGAAAGCTGAAAACAGCCTTCACGATGCTGGCACAGATAGCGATAATGGTGCTCCAGATCTTTTATCCCGCTCAGAAGGGAAGCCCGGACCTGAACTGGAAATCGACTATCTTCCTGATAAACGAGGCTCTGATCTGGGTCGCTGTTATCCTGACACTGGTATCCGGTTTCGTTTATCTGAAAGCATACTGGAAATATATAGATTCGAGCAAATAACGGTCTAAAACGGCACCGCATACAAAAGGGGGAATTTGTATGGGCATGAGTTTACAGATCAGGGAGAGCTTGCAGGAGCTCCTCTTTACTGACAAATACGATACGGCGGACGCCGAGCTGCTGATCGAGCGGAGGTTTGAAAAGAAAAAGCCTTTTGCGCTCAATCCCTGGCTGGAAAATCCGCTGTTCAAGGAGATCTCAAAGCTGATGAAGGTCAAGCTTGACCATGTCGCGCTGAGAGACGAATACTTTTCTGCAAGAGAGGGAGACGGGTATATCCTGATCTTCCCATTCAAGGACACAGAATATTTTATGGCTCTTGATCTGCACAGAGACAGGCTGGAGAAGACCGATGCCGTAACTCTGGCGGTTTATTGCGATGCGAGAAAGTTCGTCAAGCTCAAAGAGCTCTTTGAGCTGCTGCAGAAGAATTCCGATCAGGAAGTCAAAATGCCGCTCACAGACGCTCCGCTGATAAAGGCTGTCCTTGAATCGGACAGGAAATATGTCTATTATAAGGGCGATAGGATCCCTGTCGCCGGGAAGGATGTCATGGAAAGGATCAAACCCGACCCGGAACTCAGGCAGGAGGAACCGATCGATCCCATGCTTTATTGAAAACAACGCCTCCCGATGCCGTCAGGCTGCGGCTGGGAGGCTCTTTGATGGAAGGAGAATAACGGATGAAGCTGTATAATTCCCTCAGCCATAAGGTGGAGGATTTCATACCTAATGTCGCCGGAAAGGTGTCTATGTATACCTGCGGGCCGACAGTTTACCATTTTGCCCATATCGGCAACCTCAGAAGCTATATCATGGAGGATGTGCTGGAAAAGTATCTCCGCTATGAGGGGCTGGATGTAAAGAGGGTTATGAACATCACCGATGTCGGGCACCTCACCTCCGACGGAGATACCGGCGACGATAAGATGCTCAAGGGCGCAAAGCGTGAGCATAAAACAGTAATGGAGATCGCAGATTTCTATACAAAGGCTTTCTTCGCCGACTGCGCCAAGCTGAAGATCAAGACTCCGGATGTCGTCGAGCCTGCGACCCACTGCATAGATGAGTTCATCAAAGTCATCTCTTCGCTGATCGAAAAAGGCTATGCCTACGAAGCCGGCGGTAATATCTACTTCGATACCTCCAGGCTGGATAAATACTATGTGTTCGGAGACCTCAGCGAGGAAGATCTTGAAGTCGGTGTCCGCGAGGGAGTCGAGGAGGACGGCAATAAGCGCAATAAGGCAGATTTCGTCCTCTGGTTCACAAAATCCAAGTTCGACGATCAGGAGCTGAAATGGGAATCCCCCTGGGGGCTGGGTTATCCGGGCTGGCATATAGAGTGCAGCTGCATTTCCATGAAGCACCTCGGAGAGCAGCTGGATCTCCATTGCGGCGGCATCGACAATCAGTTCCCGCACCATACTAACGAGATCGCACAGTCAGAGGCCTATATCGGACATAAGTGGTGCAACTACTGGTTCCATGTCCATCACCTGAACACCGCCTCCGGAAAGATGTCAAAATCCAAGGGCGAGTTCCTTACCGTCTCGCTGCTGGAGGAGAAGGGCTATGACCCGCTGGTGTACCGCTTCTTCTGCCTTCAGTCCCACTACCGCAAGTCGCTGGTGTTCAGTTGGGAAAATCTCGATAACGCAAAGCAGGCCTATCAGAAGCTGGCTTCGAGAGTCGCGGCGCTCATAAAGACGGCGCCTTCGCAGCCTGTGGCTCCCTCCGAAGAGGCTAAGGCCGCTGAGATCGCGGCAGCCTTCAACGAGGCTATGGGAAGCGATCTCAACACAGCGCAGGCTATGACAGTCCTCTATGATCTGCTCAAGGCCGACATAGGAGCTTCCCGCAAACTGGAGCTGCTGGAAAAGTTCGACAGTGTCCTCTCCCTCGGGCTCATCGAGGCCGCAGGAAAGCTGACAGAAGAAAGCTCCGGCGGAGATGTCCCCGAAGAGGTGCTGGAGCTGGTGCGTCAGCGCAAGGAAGCCCGCGCCGCCAAGGATTTTGCCCTCGCCGATCGGCTCCGCGATAAGATCTCCGAGCTGGGATATGCTGTCCGCGAGACACGAGAGGGAACAGAGATAACCAAGAAATGATTTACAGGAGACTCAAATGAACAGAAACAACAGTATGGGAGACCCCTTCCGCCGCAATAAGATGCAGTCCTACTTCAAGTTCTCGCTTATCGCCTTCGCAGCCGTGATGTTCGTCGGGATAGCGATCTATTTCTTCGGGCAGAAGCAGGAGAACGTCGATTACTCCAAAGCGGATTTTATCCAGTTCAGGACCCCGGAAGACAGTGCGACGGTAGTCGTGTTCGAGACGACAGAAGGGACTATCAAGGCTGTCCTCTACGAGAAGGAAGCCCCTAAATATGCAGAGTATTTCAAGGACCTGGTAAAGGACGGCTATTTCGACGATACCTATGTCTGCTCCATTTTCCATTATAAGGACAGGGAAGGCTCCTCCGGTTTTATAATGGGGAGCAAGACCACCGACGGAGTTTCAAATAAGGAATCCAATACCAAGACAGTCAATATCGAGCTCTCTTCCAATCTGCTGCCGACAAAAGGCGCTCTGGGCTCCTATGTCAAGGACGGCGGCTGGTTCACAAAAGCCAAGGCCGGCTCTGTGATAACTGTCTTCGGAGACAGTGTCGATATGAATGAGCTGAAGGATACCAAGGTCGATGATGTCAACGGACTGTACAGTGTCCGCGACCTCTTTGCAAAATACGGCGGAGTCTTCGCCGGGATAAAGTATACTCTCTTCGGGCAGATCTACGACGGCTGGGAGGCCTTCGACAAGATCAATGCCACCAGGATCATCGGAGAGGATAAGGAAGACGACGACAAGGACAAGAGCTATCAGCCCGAGCGCGAGATCAAGATAATCAAAGCCTATCTCTCGACCTACGGCGAGCAGAAGCAGAACGGCTTTAATATCCCCCAGAGATCGGACTATGACCCTGACCTGTTCAAGAACAGCGACAGCACAAGCTCCTCAGAGAATAAATAGACCGTAAATGCACAACGGATATAGCTATGATTCGTTGTGCATTGTAATATGCGGGGAGGAAGACGGATATGGGCAAGGTATATGATTATATCGCAGATATTTTCATGCCGAACCGCTGCCCCTGCTGCGGCAGGTTCATCAAATGGGATGAGCTGATCTGCGGGAGCTGTGAGAATGAGCTCAAGCCCTGCGAGGGCTCATCATCGAAAGCGCTGGAGAGCTGCTCGGCAGTCGTCTGCGTGTTCAGGTACGAGGGCCCGGCAAAGCAGGGGATATATTCCCTCAAGGACGGCTGCGGCGCCAATTTCGCCAGGTACGGCGCTGCAAAGCTGGCTGAGCTGCTTCGCGGATGCGGGGCGGAGCTTATGACCTGTGTCCCTATGGCGAAGCGGAAGAAGGCCGAGAGAGGCTACGATCAGGCGGAGCTGACAGCCCGTTATCTTGCCGAAAAGCTGGGGCTGCCCTGCGATTTCTCGCTGCTGAAGCGCAGATCTACCAGCCTGGAGCAGCACGACCTCAGCGCCGCAGAGCGGGCGGAATTCGCAAAGACCCTTTACAGCGCTGTCCCGAAGCATAGGGATATAAGCGGCAGGAAGCTGCTGCTCATCGACGATGTCTGCACGACGGGAGCGACTCTGTCCTCCTGCGCGGGATGTCTTCTGGAAATGGGCGCGGAGGAAGTCATCGGTGCAGCCATCTGCCGGACAGTATATGACCCCGGGAAAAAGGAGGAACAAACATGAAGGAAAGCAAACTGACACCTGTTATCTCATGGTGCATACTTCTGTATTTTATCATACTCTTTGCAGAAAGAGTGCAGAGCATGGCCAGGATCGTTTACGGCCCGGAAGGAAGGGGGCTGCTGTATACAGGCTTTGACACCCTTGTCGATCTGATCACCTGTATATCCCTGTTCCTGACGCTGGTCATGCTGGTCTTTTTCAACCGCAGCTTCTTCAGATCACTGTTTTCCGCATCTGCTGCCCCGGATTACCGTATGCTTTCGGTAACGGCGGGAGTCGCTCTGATGGGCGGGATGGTACACAGCGAGAATACCATCGCTCCGCTGCAATTCGTCGCCTACGGAGCGCTCATCCTTGGAATGGCGCTGCGCACGGTGCAGACAGCTCCCAAAGCCGGGAACAAGTTTAACCTCTGGTATTCTCTTGCTTATCTTACGGTCTTTTCCATGTCTATCCCGGTAGTGTACCGATCGCACATTGAGAATGCGACCCTCTTCCATATCCTCGAAGCGGTAACTGCGGCTGTGCTTGTGGTCTGCTTCACATATATGCTGATGCGCGTTCTTGAGGAAAGGGCGGAAAACCTGCTGTTCTTTGCGCCCGTAATACTTATGGCTGTGCTGGACGCTGCAGTTATCGGTATACGCTGGAAGGAAGAGGTCAACAGCTTTGCTCTGATCTTTGCTGTTGCAGCCGCTGTGATGTTCGTTATCGGCAAGGTGCTGTTTGCTGTGCTCGGCGGGAAGAGCCGGTAAAAAGCGTAAGTATAATACCTGCTTAAAAAATCAAAGCCGTATATCCTCCGGGGATATACGGCTTTTTCGTGCTATTGGATCTCAATGCCGATAACGGTAACTTTGCCTTCCGACACCCTGAATTTCACATCCAGCCCGGCGTAGCGCATACTGTAAACGCGCTGCGGATCGTGCTGATAAGAGGGGACAGGATCGTCTGCGAGACATTCCAGCAGGGTCTGTCTTTTCTCTTCCGGGATGAGAGCGGCCAGCTCCTCCGGCAGCTCGACTCTGAGGCTGTGCTCTGTAAAAGCATCGGCATATCCGCCGGCTGCATCGGGGCGGCTGTCGGCGTAAGGGAGATAGGGCTTGATGTCTATGATCGGTGTCCCGTCCAGAAGGTCGCAGCCGGAGACCTCAAGGACTGTGCCCTCGGAGTCTGTCCGGACTATACGCTCCAGCTTTACGCAGGAGAGGCCCAGCGGGTTCGGGCGGAAGGGAGATCTGCTGGCGAAAACGCCTATCCTCTGATTGCCTCCGAGCCGGGGCGGCCTTACGGTAGGAGACCATTCCTTTCTGTGGCTCTCGGAAAAATCGAAGATGAGCCAGAGGTGGGAAAAGCCTTCCAGACCTCTGAGAGCGTCAGGGTCGCGGTATTTCGGGAGAAAAACTATCCTGCCCGCTGCTGAGGGCGCTCTTCCGCTTTGACGGGGGATGCCGAATTTTTCGTTAAAATCCGTCCTGATGACGGCTATCGGTGAAACGGTGAATCCTTCCATAGATCAGAGCACAGTCATGCTGGCATCTTTGAGCTGACAGTAGAGGATAGACTGCTCTGTATAGGTATTGAATATCCCCTCGATGACGATATCGGTATTCTCTGTCGGATAATCCTCCGGATATTTATGATCTCCCAGCAGGACAAACTCCATACCCTGCTGGCAGCAGGCGGCGGCATCCTTTATGAACACTGCGAAATAGTCCTTGGTATTGGCGTTGTCTGTCGTGTGGCGGAAGACACCCCTGACCTTTACCCGCTTGCCCAGATAATCCTCCGGGGTATTGACCATATTGAAGACCTGAGCATAGAGAAGGTTGGGGGTCAGGTCTGTAAGGTCATAATCCACATCACCGTTGGAGAGGTCAAGCTCCTTGACGTTGACTCCGGTCACTGTGGCGGCAGTAGCTGTTGAGGCGCTGTCCCAATACTCTTGAGCCTGCTTTTCGGCCTCGGCAGCGACTTTCTTATCGGTATCGTTAAGAGTCACCTCGGCTGCATTCTGACTGACCAGCTGGTCGATCTTGGATGTGTTCCCGCAGCCTGCCAGCAGCAGCGCTGTCAGAGCTGCCAGAGCTGTTATTTTTCTCATATCAAGCCCTCCTTAAGATCTTTGAAAGGATACAGAACAGGAAAAATACTGCCATATCTGCCATAACTATCGTTGAACCGACAGGAGTAGAGAAGAGTATCGAGGCGATAAGCCCGGAGCCTGCGCAGATTACCGAGATCACAGCAGAGCAGATTATAACTGCGCGGAAGCTCTTGAAGAGCCGCATAGCCGACAGCGCCGGGAAGATGATGAGCGCCGAGATCAGCAGCGAGCCCACCAGATTCATGGCCAGGACGATTATCAGCGCGGTTATGACAGCTATCAGCAGGTTATAGGAATTGGCGCGGACGCCTGTTGCCTTGGCGAAGTTCTCGTCGAAGGTGACGGCGAAGATCTTGTTATAGAACAGCAGGAAGATCACGATGACTATACCCGAGAGTATCGCGCTCATCCAGACCTCGCCCTCGGTAAGGGTAAGGATAGATGTTGAGCCGAAGAGCGTGCTGCATACGTCTCCCGCAACATTGGCCGAGGCGGAGAACATATTTATCAGCATATAGCCGAAGGCGAGGGCGCCGACAGAGATCATCGCTATGGCGGCATCGCCCTTGATCTTGGTATTCTGCCCGGTCTTCAGGAGCAGGATCGCGGCGATCAGTGTGACAGGCAGGATTATCACCATGCTGTTGGTCTTGTTTATAACATCGGTTATCCATTTGGCGACGGCGTTATCGCTGGCTGCCGCCGACCTCAGCGAGACCGAAACGACAGTCGCAACGGACATGGCGCCGAAAGCGACATGAGAGAGCCCGTCTCCGATAAAGGAAAAGCGTTTGAGCACCAGCGATACTCCCAGCAGCGAAGAGCAGAGCGCGATCAGCAGCCCGACTATCAGCGCATATCTTACAAAGGGATAGCTGAAATACATGGCCAGCTTATCAAACATTCCGCTCACCTCTCTTTACATAACGGTGTATCGTCTGCTGGACGCCCAAGGTCAGAAGGCCTGCGCCTGCGGCGATAGCAGCTTTCTGTTTGGCGGAGAGGCCGCTCTCTTCCGGGGCTTCGTCTTCTTCGTCTGTCTCCGGGATGCTGCCGGGTTCCTCAGAAATGATATAGCTGCGGCCCAGCCTGCTTCTGAGGTATTTCTCTTTTGTTCCGAAGAATAGCTGCCGGCCGCTGCCGATATGGAGGATATGGCTGGCATAGTTTACAGCGCTGACATCGTGGGAGACCATTATTATAGTTACCCCGCTTCTGTTCAGCGAGGCGATGAGTTCGTAAAGATCCTGCTGGGCTTTTGGGTCAAGCCCGGTGACAGGTTCGTCGAGAAGGAGTATCTTTTCTGTCGCGCAGAGGGCTCTTGCCAGCAGGACTCTTTGCTGCTGGCCGCCGGAGAGCTCCCGGTAGCAGCGCCCGGCCAGATCTTTTATCCCGAGGCGCTCGATATTCCTTTCAGCGAGAGCCTTCTGCTCTTTGCTGTAAAAGGGGCGCAGGCCGCATCCTGCAAGGCAGCCGGACCGGACGATCTCCCTGACCGAGGCAGGGAAATCTCTTTGGACGACTGTCTGCTGCGGGAGATAGCCCAGGCCGCTCTTCGCGATCTCAGGGTCTCTCTTTATCTCTCCCGACATAACGTGCAGCAGCCCCAGCAGGGCGCGGATAAGTGTGCTCTTACCCGAGCCGTTCTCGCCGAGAATGCAGAGATAATCGCCCTCACATATAGTGAAGTCGATATCCTCTGCGACTATATTGCCCTCGTATCCGAGAGTCACGTTTGTGCATCTGATCTGCTCTGACATTTAAGATACCTCCGCTCGGCGGTCAGCCAAGAATGGTCTTTAAGGTCTCGTAATTGCGCTGCATTATCGATAGATAGGTCTCGCCTCCGGCGATCTTTTCCTGCGAGACGGACTGAGCCGAGTCGAGAACAGCGGTCTTGCGGTCTGTGTTTTTGCTGCTGTCTATTATAGCTTTTGCGATCTTGCCGTCGGAATTCTCGATTATGCAGACAGTGTCGATATTAAGCTCGTCCAGCTTTCCTGCCAGAAATGTTATTGTGTTGAAGCTGGCCTCTGTCTCTGCGGAGCAGCCGACGAATGCGGCGTAATAGTCCAGGCCGTAATCATCGGTGAAATAGCGGAAGGGGAAGCGGTCGCCGAAGACAAGGGTCTTGTTTTTTGCTCCCGAGACAAGAGCGGATATATCCGAATCCAGCTTTCCGAGCTTTTCCGTATATGCGGCCAGATTTTTCTTGTAGGTCTCCGAATTGGCGGAGTCAAGGGCGCAGAGGGCGTCTGCAACAGACTGGCAGAAGAGCTTGGCGTTCCGCAGGGAGAGCCAGATGTGCTCGTCGTATTCCGGCTCCTCATGTTCGTGCTCTTCCTCGTGCTCATGTTCCTCTTCATGTTCATGCTCATGCTCGCCGTCCATGCCCTCCTTGACTTCCTCTTCTTTTGCAGAGGAGCCGAGGATATCCATGAGATTAATGATCTTCATATCGTTGTTGGTCTTTTCCTTGAGGGCATTTTCGACCCATTTATCCGACTCTCCGCCGACATACACGAACATATCGCAGGATGCGATCTTCATTATATCCTCGGCGGTAGGCTGGAAGCTGTGCAGGTCTGTCCCCTTATCGAGAAGATAGGTTATATCGGCATCCGAAGCCTTGTCTCCGAGGATCTCTCTTACCCAATCGTATTCCGGGAAGATAGTGCAGACTATATTGAGTTTATCAGGGTCGTTTACAGACGAAGACGACCCGCAGCCTGCCGCGCCCAGCGCGATACCGGCGCAGCAGAAAAGGGCTAATGCTTTTTTTATTCCGAACATATTAAAGTTTTACCTCCTGAATTGCAGATGAAGATTGTTTATTACGGTCTGAGGCTCCGGGGTCAATTCAGGAGCATAGTTTTCAGAGCCAGCAAAGTGCTGCACCTTTCGGAGCGCCTTGTTTTCCGGGCTTCTGTTCTGCGAACGCAGATAATGACCGCTGCTGCCGCGGCCGATGCAACTGCCGCTGCGGCGCCTGTAAGAAGGCTGGTACATTCAGACAGCCTGAGACATATCTCGCAGCCCTCGCCTGAGCAATCATGCTCCGAGTGCTCTGCTACGGCGGCTGCCGAGAGGAAAACAGAAAAAAGGAATATCGCTGCAAAGAGCACAGCAGTATATTTTAAGGCCTTGCTCATACGGCAGCTTCTCCTTTCATCATTGCTTATCGTTATCTCTGCATTTTTTGCAGACACCTGTCAGTACTATTCGCTTATCGAGGATAAAATCTTCATTTTTGAGTATCTCCTCGGCGATGCTGTCGCTGCTCTCGTGGTGCATATGCAGGAGCTCACCGCAGACGCTGCATTTTAAATGCAGATGCCCTTTGCACTCTTCTCCGGCAGCCAACTGATAGCGGAACTCCCTGCTGCATCCGCTGACGGTGCGCTTGACCTTGCCTTCCTCAACGAGCTGTTTGATGAGCCGGTAGGCGGTGCTTTCCGAGGGGGGCTTGGGGTAGGATGGGTCGCTCTTCATAGCCTCCAGCATCCCGGAGACAGTATATGCGTTATTGCTGTTCTCGCTCAGGAACCGCAGCAGCTGCTCGTTCTGCGAGGTATTATACTTTGACATCCCGTACCCTCCGTTATCAGATTTGACAGTAACTCTCAATTTGCTATTATAGCACACCGGAGAGGGGATGTCAAGAGTTTTTTTGACATAAGGATATACCTTCCGGGAGGTCGTATCGAATATGAGCTCAGCGACATCCTGAAATACATCCCTTCAGACGAATAACAGCCCTCTCCGTACGGAAAGGGCTGGTTTATTATTGCTGTTTCTGTTCTGCCCGCAGCCTTCTGTGCTCGGCTTTTTCGACATACATTATCTCGTCGGCGGCCTTGATAAGATCCTCAAAGGAGGGGATGCCCTCTCCTTCCGGCGAACGGTAGACGCCGACAGAGGCAGTTATCGGATAGGGTTTTCTTGATGTACGGTTCACGGAGCGGAGCCTTGCGGCGATCTCCTGCTTGATATCGTCAAGAGGCTGTGTCGAGGAGAGAAAGGCCGCCATTTCGTCGCCGCCCATTCTTATGCAGACAGAGTTTGGCGGACAGGAATTCTTCAGCGCCGAGGCGGTGGCTTTTATGGCGTAGTCGCCCTCGTTGTGGCCATAGCCGTCGTTGATGCTTTTAAGGCCGTCGAGATCCACCATAATAACAGTTATCGGGCGATCCTGCTGGGCGAGCTTGTCGATCAGGGTGTTATAGGCATTCTGGCTGCCGCCTCTGGTATACAGGCCTGTGAGCTGGTCGTATTCCGAGAGGAGCTGCACCTGTCTTGTTATATACTGCTGATAGCGCAGGTTCCGGTAGCCGCCGATGGAGTTGTTGAGGGCGTTGACTACCTGCGGGATCTTTTCGTAATTGCAGATATCGTAGCTCTGGAAGGAGAATGTGGTATATCCGAGAGGCACATTCAGGAAATTGAGAGCGGTCAGGATGATAGGGTAGCCGCTGTCGAGAGCGACTTCCAATCCGGGCATAACTGCCGAAGCGTCGATCTCATAGGGGACATAGGGCTTGGAAGCGTCGGAATCGTAGAAGACGCAGAGCTCCTCGCCGAAATTTCCGGAATAGTCGTTTTCCAGCGGATTTATCGTTTCGTTTATTACTTCCTTTCGGAGCATACAGCGCATATTGTAGATTATGGGGCTGCTGAGCTCGTTAGCGGCAGTTTTGAGGTTCTTTCCGGCAAGTATGCGGACACCGATCTCATAGAGGGCTTTTTCCTCGTCCTTATAGCGGGAAAAGCGGTTTTCAAGATCGGAGAGGTGGTTGGATACGCTGATGATACCTGAGCTCTTGCAGCCGCAGCTCTCGGAGATGACAAGCCTGGACTTTATTTCGTAATGGGCTTCCTTGAGCAGATCTTCCTTATTTAGAGAGAGCAGGCCGGAGATCTTTCTGGTAATATCTCCGTAGCAGCAGATACTGGAGGTTATCCTCGGAGTCGAGAAATTGATCTCCATAATGCCGTCGAAGCCGGTGACACATATCTCGTCGGGGACTTTTATCCCGGCGTTGCTCAGAGTATTGCAGACCTCGATAGCCATAGTATCGTTGGCGCAGATTATAGCCTGGGGGAGCTCATCGCTGCGTGCCAGAAGCTCCTTGACAGCGGCAACTGTCGGGTCACGCCAGAAGTCGCCGTAGCTGAGCATCGTGCTGCGGTCGAACTCGATATGGTTCTCTTCAAGGACTTTGGCAAAGACTTCTATCCTCTCTTCAGAGAAGGTATTGCCCCGAGTTCCGGCCATGAAATGCAGCCTTCGCAGGCCGTGATATTCGACAACATGGCGGACTACATCCTCAAAGCCGCTTTTATAATCAAAGTCGATATTGATGACATCGCTGTAATTGCCGCCGATGGAGATAACAGGTGTATCAAAGATCATTGCCTTGTCGATAAGGTCGTAAACGATCTGCTTGTTTTTCAGCATATTGTCGGCAAAGATCAGCGCATCGATCTTGCGCATATCGATAAGATCGAATACTGAGGATTCGCCCTTTTCGCTGGCGGAATCCCAGTAAAGGTCTGAGCAGGTGTGGTAAACGAGGAGCCGCCAGCCTTTTTCCGTGATATTCTTGTTCAGCTCGGTAACCAGCTCGTGAGTCGAGTCGTCATAGATCCTGGAAACGCAAAGCGCAGCGATCTTATATTTACCTATCATTCGGCAGCCCCCCTTTTTGTCGGAATAAAAAGAATATTGTCCTGTATTATAATATTATACCATATTTGAAGAGCTCCGTCAATAGCCATATACAGCGGTTCAAAGCTCGTGGATAACAGAATACAGGGCTTCTGCCGTCTCTCTCCCGACCCCGGCCGCCGTCATCAGCTCTTCGACTGTCGCCTCGCGGAGCTTATCCTTGGTCTTGAATTCTGTCATCAGCTTTACTGCTTTTTTCTCGCCAATCCCTTTGACCTTGGTAAGCTCAAGCTGATAGGAGCTCTTGCGGTGTTTCTTTGCCTGATAGGTTATAGCAAACCGGTGTACCTCATCCTGTATCCGTGTGACGAGATCAAAGGCGGCGCGGCTCTTGGTCAGGCTGATCTCTCCGCCGCCTGTGGCGACAGCCCGGGTGCGGTGCTTGGAGTCCTTTACCAGACCGTAGATAGGGACATCTATCCCCATAGCTCTTACCAGCGGGGTTATGACATTTACATGGCCCTGCCCGCCGTCAAGGAAGATCAGGTCGGGGAGGGTAGAGAAGCCCTCGTCTGTCTTTTCAAAGTAATTGCGGAAACGCCTTTGGAGGACCTCGGACATACAGGCGTAGTCATCCTGTTCGGAGACAGTTTTTATTGAGAAATGCTTATAGAATTTGCGGCAGGGCCGGCCGTTCTCATAGACGACCATTCCGGCCACCATATCGGAGGAGGCCAGGTTGGATATATCGTAGCATTCAATGAAGCGGGGAGGCTTCGGGAGCCCCAGAGCTTTTGAGAGCTCTTCGAGGGCGACTATCTCGCGGCCGGTTCGCCCGACCTTTATGGAGAGATATTCCGAAGCATTGTTCTTTGCCAGAGTAGTCAGCCGGAGAAGATGCCCCCGCTGAGGGGTAGAGATATGGACAGTGTGCCCGCTCTTTTCCCTGAGCCATTGTTCCAGCAGGGGAGCGTTCTCGATATCCTCGTCGAGAAGTATCTCCCCGGGGATATTCTCTCTTACGGAGTAATAGCCGGTTATAAAGCTCTCCCGCATCTCGCTGGTATCGCCCTTGTCTCCGAGGAAGAAGTCCGCCTTGTCGAAGAGCCGGCCTCCCCGGTACATTATCACGCTGGCGCAGGCCTTTTCGCTGTTCTGCGAGACAGCGATGATATCGGAATCCTTGATGGAAGAGTCGATGATCTTCTGAGCATCGGCGGCTTTTTTGATAGCGGCTATGCGGTCCCGCAGGCGTGCGGCAAGCTCGAAGTTCAGCTCCTCGGCGGCGGCATTCATCTGCTCGGTGAGCCTCTCCACCGACTGCTGGGAGCCCCCTCTGATATAATCCACCGCCTGCTTTACTATCTCGCAGTATTCCTCCTGTGAGATCCTGCCTGTGCAGACACCCATACATTTTTTTATATGGTGGTTCAGGCAGGGGCGGCCTTTGTTGATATCCTGGGGGAATTTTCTGTGGCAGGTCGGGAGCTGAAAGACGGTGTTCGCCTCCTCGACAGCCTGCTTCACGGCGAAGGAGCTGACATAGGGGCCGATATACTGTGAGTCGTCATCCTCTTTCTGGAGGACAGCCTGCAAACGGGGAAAGGGCTCGTCGGTCACTCGGATGTAGCTGTAGCCCTTGTCGTCCTTCAGCAGGATATTGTATTTGGGAGTGTACTGTTTTATCAGCGAGCATTCCAGCACCAGGGCTTCAAACTCCGAATCGGTGACGACGAAATCGTAGTCGTTTACATGGGATACCATTTTCCAGACCTTAGGGAGATGATCCTGCCAGGGGCGGAAATAGGAACTGACACGGTTCCTGAGATTTTTGGCTTTGCCGATATAGATGATTTTCCCGGAGCTGTCCTTCATGATATAGCAGCCCGGCGAGGTAGTGAGCTTAGAGGTCTTGTCCCGCAGATATGGCAGCCGCGGGTTTTCTTTTTCGGTAATGGTCATTCTATCGCCTCCGCAGGGGGATTTTCAAGGATATTATAGCATATCGCAGCGGGATTTTCAAGTATAACAAAGCAGCCCTTTCCGACAGGAGAGGGCTGCTATTCATTTCCGGGTATATATTTCAAAATATCGGATATCTCACATTCAAGGTAATCACATATTCGGGCGAGCACCGGCAGGTCGATCCGGGCGACTTGGTTGCGGCAGTAGGAGTTGAGCTGAGCAGGGCTGAGATTACAGTTCTTTATCAGCTTGTACTTGCTTATCCCGCGTTTCAGGCGGTATTCTTCAAGTGTCAGCACTACTTTACCGTTTTGCATAGCTTCACCTTCTCCTTGTTGTGATACATCTCATCTCTGTGCGGCTTGTCGGAGTGAGTATAAACACGCTGTATGGTTTCCCTCTCAGTATTATAATATAAAACTCAAAATAATCAAAGTTAAAAGATACTTAATATATTTTATAATACATTAAAGATATTGACATTACTTGATCTTTACAGTATAATAGATTAAAGATGTTTAATCTATAATTGCATATTACAAAAAAGCGAAAGGGAGATGTCTATGCAGTACAAATATCAGAGTTTCATAATAGAGAAGATCGGGAAAAAATACTATATTTCACCGGAATGGCTCAGACTTAACGACGAGATATGTGCCGAAACAAGAACATTCTGGGGAGCAAAAAAATGGATACGCAAACATGGGACCAAATGGCTGGAGGAGCATTGGTCTGATCACTATTATAACGGAGCATACACCAAAAGCAACAGATTATAACCGAAATTATTTGATAAACAGAGTAAACAATCTATTAACTCTCTTGCACCCATTTCCTAAATATGCTATAATAAATCAGCGCCGCAGACCGCAGCGCTGATGTTTTTTTTGATCATTCGGCGGAAAATGCTCTCCCCCGCGTCAGCGGGGGAGAGGGATTTTCCGCACTTCACCGAGCCGCCGCAGGCGGCGAGGCTACAGAAAGGTCTGACAGTATGGAAAATCAGCACATCCTCATCCTCGATTTCGGCGGGCAGTACAATCAGCTCATCGCAAGGCGTGTCCGCGAATGTAATGTCTACTGCGAGGTCAAGCCCTACAATAAGGTCACTCTCGACGATATACGCGCAGACGCACCTGCGGGCATAATCTTTACCGGAGGCCCCAATTCGGTCTACGGAGAGGGCGCTCCCAGTGTTCCGAGGGAGATATTCGAGCTGGGGATACCCGTTCTCGGTATATGCTACGGCTCACAGCTCATGGCTCACGTCCTGGGCGGAAAGGTGCAGACCTGCACGACCTCTGAATACGGCAAGACTGAAACGATTTATGACAAGAGCTGCGTGCTTTTCGGAGAAGTTCCGGAGAAGGCTGTCTCCTGGATGAGCCACACTGACTACATCGCACAGATCCCCGAGGGCTTCAGAACTGTTGCGCATACCGCCAACTGCCCCACCGCCGCAATGGCCAACGAGGAAAAGAAGCTCTATGCTGTGCAGTTCCACCCAGAGGTCAACCATACAGAGCACGGTCTCTCGATGCTGGACAGCTTCCTGAAAAATGTCTGCGGCTGCAAGGGCGAGTGGACTATGGGCAACTATGCCGAGACAGCTATCAGGGATATCCGCGAAAAAGTCGGGAATGGTAAGGTGCTGCTGGCACTATCCGGCGGAGTTGACAGCTCGGTACTGGCGGCGCTGCTCTCAAAGGCAGTCGGCAGGCAGCTCACCTGCATTTTCGTCGATCACGGATTTATGCGTAAAAACGAGGGCGACGAAGTCGAGGAAGCCTTCAGAGACTGGGATATAAATTTCGTCCGTGTCAACGCTAAGGAGCAGTTTATGAGCAGGCTCAGGGGAGTATCCGACCCGGAGCAGAAACGCAAGATCATAGGAGAGGAATTCATCCGCGTATTCGAGGCCGAGGCCAAAAAGATAGGAAAGGTAGATTTCCTCGCTCAGGGGACTATATACCCGGATGTCATCGAATCCGGCTCCGGCGATGCGGCTGTCATCAAGAGCCACCACAATGTCGGAGGCCTGCCCGACCATGTTGATTTCAAGGAGATCATCGAGCCGCTGAGGATGCTTTTCAAGGATGAGACCAGAAAGCTGGGAATGGAGCTGGGCTTAAGCGATAAGCTGGTCTGGAGGCAGCCTTTCCCCGGCCCCGGGCTTGCTATACGCATTATGGGAGAGATCAGCGACGAGAAGCTGGATATCCTGAAGGATGCCGACCTGATCTTCCGTGAGGAGATAGCCAAGGCAGGTCTCGACAGACAGATAAACCAGTATTTCGCCGTCCTGACCAACAACCGCACCGTGGGCGTTATGGGCGATTTCCGTACCTATGATTACACACTTGCTCTCAGGGCAGTAGAGACCGCCGATTTTATGACCGCTGCTCTTTGCCGCATTCCCTACGATGTACTTGAGATCGTATCCCGCCGCATAGTGAATGAAGTCAAGCATATCAACCGCGTAGTCTACGACATCACAACAAAGCCGCCGGCAACGATCGAATGGGAATAATAAACGCCCCGAAAATAGGGCGTAAGCACGCCATAAGCCGTTATCAAACCGTTATCATGGCAACAATCTGGCAACAATTCCTGCCGTGCAAAGCTAAGGCGGTTATCGGCAACAGTGATATAATAATTGTCTGAAAAGATAAGAGCTATCTGATTCGTTTTTGAATCGGATAGCTCTTTTTGTTTTATCAATTATGACACATACGATGAAATGCTTTCCAAAATTCATTCCAGCCTTCCGGAGCTGTACCTTGACCTTTACAAATTACTGATATATCTTCTATATGTATTTCGAGTGTCCAGTAGTCGGCTGGCGGTGTCCAACACATCGAAGATTCGTATGTTTTCATATTCCATTTTTCAATCCCCAAATCCTTGATTTCATTGTAGAAAACATCCATTTTATCTGTAATATCATAACGATGATTTGTCCCATTATAATAATCGTCAATAAAGAATCTGCCGTCAGATTCAGATAATATAGCATACTCCAGATAGTTTCTTTCATTATCCAGAAGATAACGTCTAACTTTATTGTCCTTTCTATATCCATTACTAGTAAACTTAAACCCTCTTAGTTTCGCCAATTTTTCACACCTCACTTAATGAAAGCAGCTTCATTCCTCTCCGCCTCCGACCTCGGATACCTGTATCTCCACTGGTCATACTCCTCACGGCTGATCTCCCCATTGCGGTATTTCTGAGCCATTTCCTCCCAGGGCTCGAGCAGACCTGTCATTTTCGCAAAGGTCGGGCCGTTCTGCCTGTTGATGCGGATACAGATCTCACCGTCCAGACGGTCGATCTTGAAGCCGTATAAGTCCTCTAAAGCGAACAGCGTGTGCATAAGCCCGGTGTAGCTGTCAATGTTCGGTACGTTCAGAGCCTCGGTCGATACGTCAAGTGCATCGGCAAACAGCTCTACAAGGTCAGCTTTGGGCGTTCTCGAACCTGATTCATACTGTGCGATGCGGACATCGGCAGACTTCTCGTCAAAGCCGACAGCCATACCGAGCTGTTTTCTGCGGCTGTGCCGGATTATGCTTTTTCAATGCCGGGCATGAATACGACGTTCATTATCTTCCATTTCCAGCCGACTTTGCCGATATAGCAGCTATACTGGACTGTCTCGGACTTCTTGGTGCCGGAATACTCGACTTCGCAGTAAACTATATATGCCTCGCTTACGCTTGGGGTGGATTTGTAGGCTTTCTGGAATCCCGCGAGGCCTTCTTTTATCTCATCCTCTGTGAGTTTCTCTTCTTTGCCCTGTGTCATTTTTATCGTGAAGCCCTCGCCGTATTCTGCGCGGAGCGGCTCCTTGAATTTAACCATGTAGTCCTTTTTGCTGAGATCCATTTCGTCCCGCTCATCGACATAGACTGCCTTGACCTCGCTTACGAGTGTATCGGTGAATTTGTCGAAATCTTCGCTGTCCAGTGCAGCGAAATACTGGTCTATGACATCCTCGCGGTTGTTAGTGAAGAGCATACCCCGGCTTACCAGCACCCAGATGATGAGCCCGAAAGTCACGATCAGTACGGCGATCAGTACGTTGCGTCTGGCGTGCGGATCGACCTTTCTGGTCATCTCGGCCTTTTTCTTGTCTTTGCCTGCGAGGCTTATCTCCTCTTGGGTCATAAAGCGGACAGGCTTTTTCGGGATAGATTTCTTATACTTTTCCAGCGTTTTGGAGCCGGCGTTCTGTTTGCCGTAGCCGCATTTCTCGCAGCTCTCGCCTTTGTAATAATTCCCGCAGGACGGGCAGATCTTAGTCATATCATCATACCTTTCGGGTTCAGGACAAAACGGATCGAAGGAGCTTTTCCTGCTCCGGAGCCGGCGGAGCGAAAAAGACCTGTTATTATTTTACTACATCCTGCCGCCCTTGTCAACAGACTTTTTGCGGATGTTATCATGAGCTTTGCCTTAAATGTCAGGGTGTCTGCAAAAGGGAGGCAGGCGTGGGGATTGCCTGCGGACATCAGAAACGGGAAAGCCGCATATCCCTCTGCCGGAAGGCGGAGCGGATATGCGGCTCATCATTTTTCAGCAAGATTCGTATCTTCTTTTTATCAGAGGCAGCGAAACGACTGTAACTGCGGCCGCTATCCCTAACATACCCAGCTCAGTAAGCAGTGAATCGGTCTTGAAGGAACTGAGAGCACCTCTGAGGCGATCTGTAAGTATCGAATTCCCGTAGTATTCCCTGAGATCGACCAGCTTGCGGATAGTTTCGGCTGTGCTCTGGGAAGTCGTCCAGTCTATTATGCCTACCGCAGCGGTAAGGGCAAGAATGACAAGAGCATATCTTATCAGCCATTTGCCGAAGCTGGGCGGAAGATCGACACAGCCCCTGCCTGCTCTCGTTACAGAGATAAGCGCAGCCGGGATGCTCAGGACAGAGGGCAGCAGCGTTGTAACTGCCGTCGAAACGAACAGCGGCTTTAAGGTAAGCTCGGTGACGCATTTCGTTGTGATCTCATCAAAGACGGTATAGGCAAGTATCACTCCGGCGACTGTCCCGATCAGTATCGACCAGATAAGGAATTCTTTTATATAGCTTTTAGTAAACCCCGTCATTTTTATTCTCCCCGTTAATAAGAAGCAGCGGATCAGAACTTTGTCTTTTCTTCTATATAAGCCTTGATATCGGCGATCTTGATCCTCTCCTGCTGCATTGTGTCTCTGTCTCTTACTGTAACGCAGCCGTCGTTCTCCGATTCAAAATCGTAGGTTATGCAGAGCGGAGTACCGATCTCATCCTGTCTTCTGTATCTCTTTCCGATAGAGCCTGTCTCGTCGTAGTCAACAGAGAAGCTCTTGCAGAGGTCTGCGAAAAGCGCCTCAGCGGGCTCGGAGAGCTTTTTGGAGAGGGGCAGGACACAGGCCTTGAAGGGAGCGAGTGCAGGGTGGAAGCGCATTACTGTTCTGATATCGGGCTTCTCGGGAGTTCCCAGATCTTCCTCGTCGTAGGCTTCGGTGATGACAGTAAGGAAAAGTCTCTCGACACCCAGCGAGGGCTCGATAACATAGGGAATATATCTTTCGTTGGTCTCGGGGTCGAAGTAATCGAGGCTCTTGCCCGAGGTGTTGATATGCTGAGTAAGGTCGTAGTCTGTTCTGTCGGCAACGCCCCAGAGCTCGCCCCAGCCGAAGGGGAAGAGATACTCAAAGTCTGTGGTGGCCTTGGAGTAGAAGCAGAGCTCCTCCTTGGAGTGGTCTCTCAGTCGGAGGTTCTCCTCCTTGATGCCGAGGGAGAGCAGGAAATTCTTGCAGTAGCTTCTCCAGTATTCAAACCACTCAAGGTCTGTGCCGGGCTTGCAGAAGAACTCCAGCTCCATCTGCTCGAATTCGCGGACACGGAAGATGAAGTTTCCGGGAGTGATCTCATTTCTGAAGCTCTTGCCGACCTGTGCAACACCGAAGGGGACTTTCTTTCTTGTAGTTCTCTGGATATTGGCGAAGTTTACAAAGATGCCCTGGGCGGTCTCGGGGCGGAGATAGAGCTCTGCCTTGGAGTCTTCGGTAACGCCCTGGAAGGTCTTGAACATCAGGTTGAACTGGCGGATATCGGTAAAGTTATGCTTGCCGCAGTTGGGGCAGGGGATATTCTTTTCCTTGATGTAATCGGTCATCTGCTGATTTGTCCAGCCGGCGACATTGGTGCCGTCAAAATCCTCGATGAGGTTGTCGGCTCTGTGTCTGGTCTTGCAGTCCTTGCAGTCCATAAGAGGGTCGGAGAAGCCGCCGAGATGCCCGGAAGCGACCCAGGTCTGGGGGTTCATAAGGATAGCGGAATCGAGGCCGACATTATACTTGTTCTCGCGGACGAATTTCTGCCTCCATGCGTCCTTGATATTGTTTTTGAGCTCGACGCCGAGAGGGCCGTAATCCCAGGTGTTTGCGAGGCCGCCGTAGATCTCGCTGCCGGGGTAAACGAAGCCTCTGCCCTTGCAGAGCGCTACGAGCTTGTCCATTGTTTTTTCGGTGTTCTTCATAGATCATTCTCCTTACGGTGTATTGTTTATATACTATTATATTGTATTACAAATCAGGTCAAATGTCAAGAGCCGCTTTGCCCCCTTAAAAGCGGCTGCCGGAGGGAATTTTAGTTAATATGTATATAAATCCGTTGAGTGTTTGGTAAATAATCTTAAAAAATTAAAAAGCCTCTTGCAAAATGAAAAAATATGTGTATAATATATTGTGTATAACTGTGCTTCGGAGGTGTGTTTATGACAGCAGGCGAACAGATAGCTTCGGGCAAAGCTTTCCTCGGGATCGAGTTCGGTTCGACACGAGTAAAGGCAGTCCTTACCGATGCTGCCTCCCGCCCGATAGCAGGAGGAGCCTATGACTGGGAAAACTCATATAAGGACGGTATCTGGTATTATCCGATAGAGCAGATCACCGCCGCTTTGCAAGGGTGCTATAAGTCTCTCTGCGAGGATGTCAGGGAAAAATACGGCGTCGTCCCGACAGCATTTGCCGCAATGGGCATCTCGGGAATGATGCACGGATATATGCCGTTTGATGAGAACGGCGCTCTGCTGGTCCCCTTCAGGACATGGCGCAATACCATTACCGCTGCGGCTGCTGAAAAGCTCTCCGCAGAGCTGGGCTTCAATATCCCCCAGAGGTGGAGCATAGCGCATCTCTATCAGGCTGTGCTCAACAAAGAGCCCCATGTCTCTCAGGTAAGAAAGATCACTACCCTTGCAGGGTATATCCATTATATGCTGACCGGCAGAGACGAAGTCGGTGTCGGAGAGGCTTCCGGTATATTCCCGGTGGCCGGATGCGGGTATAATAAGGATTATCTGGCCAGAACCGATGCTCTGCTGGCAAAGGCCGGCTTTGAGCGCAGCCTCAATGAGGTCCTCCCCGCTGTCAGGACAGCCGGAGACAAAGGCGCGTTCCTGACCGAGTCCGGTGCAAGATTTATCGACCCGTCCGGCACGCTGAGAGCCGGGACCCCCGTGTGCCCTCCCGAGGGCGACGCCGGGACAGGTATGACCGCGACCAATTCTGTCCGTAAGGGGACAGGCAATATCTCCGCCGGGACCTCCATTTTCTCAATGCTGGTGCTTGAAAAGCCCCTGACCGGGATGTATCCGGAGATAGATGTCGTTACGACCCCGGACGGCGCGGATGTGGCTATGGTACATTGCAACAACTGCTGCTCCGAACTGGATGCGTGGGTAAGGATGTTCGGCGAGTTCGCTGAGCTGACAGGCAAGCCCATGGATAAGTCTGAGCTCTATGCGGCCCTCTACCGCAACGCTCTGAACGCTCCCGCCGACTGCGCAGGTGTCACCGCCTGCAACTTCCTCTCCGGAGAGCCGGTAGCCGGAGTCTCCGAAGGCAGACCAATGTATATGAGAGAGCCGGATTCAAGACCGAGCCTTGCTGCTTTCTTCCGGGCTGAGCTCTATGCCTCCTTCGCAGCTCTCAAGCTGGGCAACGATATCCTCTTCAAACAGGAAAATGTCAGCGCCACACACTTCAACGGACACGGCGGCCTCTTCAAGGTCGAGGGCGTTGCTTCGCAGCTCATGGCCGACGCTCTCGGCGTCCCGGTCAAAGTTATGACCACTGCGGGCGAGGGCGGCGCCTGGGGAATGGCTCTGCTGGCAAGATTTATGCAGGACAGCGGCGGCAGATCTCTTGCGGATTGGCTGGATGCCGAGGTCTTTGCGGATGCAAAGGCGGCTTCTTCGCTGCCGGATAAAGCCGGGAGCGAGGGCTTTGACCGCTATATGGAAAGATATAATACAGCGCTTGCTATGGAGCGCTGCGCAGATAAGGAGTAAACAGCTATGCTTGAGGAACTGAAAAAGAAGGTCTGCGATGCAAATCTGCTTCTGCCGAAATACGGCCTTGTGACCTTTACCTGGGGCAATGTCTCGGCTGTTGACCGCTCAAGCGGTATGATGGTCATCAAGCCCTCCGGAGTCGAATACGACGGGATGAAGCCCGAGGATATGGTGGTAGTCAGCCTGAAAACAGGTGAGGTCAGAGAAGGTAAATACCGCCCCTCCAGCGATACTCCGACCCATCTGGAGCTCTACCGTAAATTTGAAGGGCTGGGAGGCATCTGCCATACCCACAGCCGCTGGGCTGTTTCATTCGCGCAGGCGGGCAGGGGAGTCATCCCTATGGGGACGACCCACGCAGATTATTTCTACGGCGAGATACCCTGCACAAGACTTATGACTCCGGAAGAGATCGCCGGCGAATACGAAAAGGAAACAGCGACAGTCATCATCGAAGCCTTCAAGGGAGTCGATCCGATGACCATTCCGGCAGTTCTCGTTCACAGCCACGGCCCATTTACCTGGGGCAAGGATGCCTTTGAGGCTGTCCATAATGCGGTCGTTCTTGAAGAAGCGGCCTTCATGAATTTCCATGCGCTGATGCTGGAGCCGAAAACAGGCTTTATGCAGCAGGAGCTTCTCGACCGCCACTATCTCAGAAAGCACGGCGCCAACGCTTATTACGGCCAGCCAAAGGAGGAATGAACTATGATATACAAGAATCCCATAGTCAAGGGCTTTTACCCTGACCCGAGCGTATGCTTTGCCAACGGCAAATACTATATGGTTTGCAGCTCTTACCAGTATTTCCCGGCGCTGCCGCTCCTGGAGAGCGAAGATCTCATCAACTGGTCGCAGATCGGTTATGTACTGACCCGCTCCTCACAGGTCGATCTCGATAAGATCGTCAGCTCCGGCGGTATCTTTGCCCCGACTATCCGCTATAACAACGGGCGCTTCTATGTCGCCGCTACCGACGGCACAAGCAGACGCAACTTCTATGTCTGGACAGACGATATAAACGGCGAATGGTCAGACCCGATCTTCGTCGAGCAGGGCGGAGTCGATCCCTCACTCTATTTCGAGAAGACCCGCTGCTATCTTATGACCAACGGCGAGGATGCAGCAGGCGTCGGCGGAGTAGTGCAGTGCGAGATAGATATCGCTACCGGCAAGAGGCTCTCCGAGAGCAAGTGTATCTGGCAGGGCTCCGGCGGAAGGTTCCTTGAGAGCCCCCGACTCTTCAAGATCGGCAAATGGTATTACCTCATGGCTGCCGAGGGCGGAACAGAATACGGCCACATGATAACCTGCGCACGCTCGCGCTCCCTCTGGGGCAGATATTCCCGCAACCCCAATAACCCTGTCCTTTCAAACCGCAATAAGGCTCCCTATATCATCCAGGGCATAGGCCACGGCGATCTTATCCCAGATCAGGCAGGCAACTGGTATATCCTGAGCCTCGGCTTCAGACAGATGCAGCTCTGGATGCCTTTCCATAATCTGGGGGGAGAGGTCTTCCTGACACCTGTAAAGTTCGGCGAGGACGGATGGTTCACCGCAGGCATCGACGGTACTACCGAAGAGAATTTCGAGATCGAAGGGGATTTCACCCAGAGACCTCTGCGCCGCTATACCTTTGCAAACTCCAAATGGAACGTTGACTGGAGCTTTATGCGTAACCCCGACATGAGCAGATATGAGCTCAGCGACGACAAGGCTGTTCTCAAGGGCTCGGATGTTACGCTGGAGGAGGCAGATTCTCCGACATTCATCGCCCTGAGGCAGAGAGAGTTCAACCTTACTATGTCGGCGGATGTTAAATTCTCCGGCACGGGCGAGAGCGGCTTTACCGTTTATATGTGCGAGAACGAGCATTATGATATCTTTATCCGCAAGAGCCTGGAGGGCGAGGGCTATGAAGCTGTCCTCAAGCTGAATATCGGCGGCATAAAGCATATCCAGAAAGTCATCTCGATGAAGACAGATAAGGCAAAGCTGATAGTCAAGGCTGATAATTTCAGCTATTCATTTGCTTTCAGGAACGAAGACGAGGGCGCATCCAATTCTCTCGGTTACGGCTATGCCAAGTATCTGACCAGCGAGGTATCCGGCGGCTCCACAGGTGTTATGCTGGGTCTCTACGCTATCGGCTCCTGCACTGCGGAGTTCACCAATTTCGAGCTGGAGTACAGATAAAGACCAGCGTGGATCGAAGCATAAAAAACCGTATATCTTCTCCGAGGCGGGGAGGATATACGGTTTTGTTTGTATAGGTGCGGCGCAGCGGTCGGTTCGGAATACCGCGCTGTGCAGGCTCAGCCGATCAGCCAGTCGTACATCTCGCGGTATTTCTCAGCGGAAGCCTGCCAGGAGAAATCCTTGTTCATAGCGCGGCCGATCATACGGTTCCAGGCATCACGGTGATCTATATAGATCGAATGGGCAAAGAGGACAGTGTTATACATATCGAAAGCGTTATAGGCTGTAAAGCTGAAGCCTGTGCCGCTGTCAGTGAACTGATTGTAGGGCTCGACAGTGTCTCTGAGGCCGCCTGTCTCACGGACTATCGGAAGAGTACCGTATCGGAGGCTCATGAGCTGCGAGAGGCCGCAGGGCTCAAAGAGGGAGGGCATCAGGAAAGCGTCGCAGGAGGCATAGATCTTGTGGGACATAGGCTCGCTGTAATAGATGTTGGCGGAGACCTTTTCGGGGAAGCGCCCCGCAAACCAGCGGAACATATCCTCGTGCTTCTGATCGCCTGTGCCGAGAATGACTATCTGAACATCCTTCTGGCAGAGCTTATCCATAACATAAGCGATAAGATCAAAGCCCTTCTGGTCTGTAAGTCTGGAAACGATACCCAGCATAAAGCGGTTGTCTCCTGAGCCGAGACCCAGCTCCTTCTGAAGAGCGCGTTTGTTTTCCAGCTTTTTCTGGGGAGCATTGTCGGCGGTGTAGTTGAAGGCGATATCCTTGTCTGTCGCCGGGTCGTAGATCTCGTAGTCGATACCGTTGACAATGCCGCGAAGATCGTGGGCGCGGGCACGCATAAGGCCGTCCAGACCTTCGCCGTAGAATTCGGTCTTGATCTCTTCGGCATAGGAATCCGAGACAGTCGTTATGGCGTCGGCATAGACAAGGCCGCCCTTGAGCATATTGCCGTCAGGACCCATCAGCAGCTTGTCATAGGTCATATAGTAATCCGAAAGGCCGGAGAGGCGCTGGAAAACCAGAGAGTTGTCGTTGCCCTGGAATTTGAGGTTGTGTATCGTCATGACTGTCTTTATCCCGCGGAAGAAATCTCCGCCCTGGAAGCTGTCGTGGAGATAAACGGGGATAAGCCCGGTCTGCCAGTCGTGGCAGTGGATGATGTCAGGGCGGTAATCCAGCAGCGGCAGAGCAGAGAGGACAGCGCGGTCAAAAAACATGAATTTCTGTATATCCCAGTGCCATTCGGTATAGGGCTTGGGGCCTGAGAAATACTCCTCGTTGTCGATGAACCAGTATATGATGCCGCCGTAATTGGCTTCAAGGACGCCCACATATCTGCTGGCTCCGGCAAAATCCATATAGAAATGGGTCTTATACTGCATGAGCTCCTTGAGCCTGTCCGGGATGCACTGATATTTCGGCATTATGATGCGGACATCATAAGCGCTCTTGTCAAAGCATTTAGGCAGCGCTCCGACAACGTCCGCGAGACCTCCTGTCTTGATGAAGGGCACTGCCTCTGAGGAGGCAAACAGGATCCTTTTCATTCTGACACGACCTTTCAATAGTTTTTTTCTTTCCGGGCTCCTCCCGGAGATCAAAGGCTAACTATATTTTATCATATCAGCTCCGGCTCGTCAATAGGTCAGCGGCTTTTGCTCCTGCGATATCTTTACTTTTGATAAAAAGTGTGTTATAATCAAGAAAAGAGTCGGAGGTGGGAGCTTGAATACTATACTGTTCATCCTTTCCGTGCTGCCGGCGGCAGTACTGATGTTCTATATTATGCGAAAAGACAAGGCAGAAAAGGAGCCTTTACCTCTTCTTGCCGGGCTTTTCGCGCTGGGCGCGGTTTCGGTCATCGGAGCGGGTTTCGGTGAGGTGCTGATAACTGAGCCGCTGTCTGAGATAGTTGCTGAGGATTCGACGGTCTATCTGCTCATTGAGAATTTCCTCGTTGTCGCGCTTTGCGAGGAAGGGCTGAAATTCCTTATCCTCAAAGGCCGGACATGGAGGAACCCTCATTTCAACTATACATTCGATGCTGTCGTTTATGCCGTTACGGTCTCGCTGGGCTTTGCCACCGCCGAGAACATAATGTATGTTCTGATGGACGGCACATATCATCTGGCGATAATGCGCGGCTTTCTCTCTGTCCCAGGGCACGCGATAGATGCGGTGTTCATGGGCTGCTTCTACGGAAAGGCAAAGCTCTGCTCCTGCCGGGGAGATGCATCCGGCTGCCGTTCAGGCCTGGCTGTCGCTCTGATAGCTCCTGTCCTGACTCACGGTTTCTACGATTTCTGCCTGACTCACGGCTCGGATCTCTTTATAGGGATATTTATCGTCTTTGAGATCGTGATAACGATCTATGCCTTTCTCAAGGTGCGGTCGCTTTCCAAGGGCGACACACCTCTCTATCCTGCGGGTATGCCCTTCGGACAGTATGTCCAGTATTATGCAGACCCCAATTCCAGGATATATGCTCAGTATCAGGGTTATCAGTATCAGCCCTATCAGGCTCCGCAGTACGGGCAGCCGCAGCAGTACGGTCAGCAGTACCGGGCTCCGCAGTACGGGCAGCCCCAGCAGTACGGTCAGCAGTACCGGGCTCCGCAGTACGGGCAGCCCCAGCAGTACGGCCAGCAGTACCGGGCTCCGCAGTACGGCCAGCAGTACCGGGCTCCGCAGTACGGCCAGCAGCCTATGTACGGTCAGCAGGATGGCAGGCAGGGAGGGAACTCCTCGGATTTTGTCGAGAAGCTGCGCCGCGAGGAAAACAAGAACGGGATGCAATAAAAAAACAGAAATAACGAAAAACGCCTCTGCCGGTCGGCAAAGGCGTTATTTTTTGAAGTATCAGCCGCTCATCCTTACGTGGTCGATCTCCGGGACGATGACTCTCTTGATATCCGCTCCGAGACCCTGAAGCTTTCTGTCGATACATTCATATCCGCGCTCAACAAAATGGATGTTCTCGACTTCGGTGGTGCCGTGAGCGGCAAGGCCGGCGATTATCAGCGCTGCACCGGCTCTGAGGTCGGTAGCGACTACAGGAGCGCCCTGGAGGGAGCCCTTGCCCTGGATAACTGCGACAGTACCGTCAACCGAGATATCTGCGCCCATTCGTCTGAGCTCGGAAACATATTTGAAGCGGTTGTCAAAAATGTCATCAGTGATGATGCTGGTGCCTTCAGCGAGGGTCAGCATTGTGGAGAACTGGGGCTGCATATCAGTCGGGAAACCGGGATGCGGCATAGTCTTCAGGGATGTCTTCAGCAGAGGCCCTTCGACTTTTACCTGAACGCTCTCATCGTTCTCGATAACAGTAACACCGACTTTTCTCAGCTTGGCGGTTATAGATTCAAGATGCTTGGGGATAACGTTCTTGATAATGACATCGCCCTTGGTGGCAGCGGCGGCGACCATATATGTTCCGGCCTCGATCTGGTCGGGGATGATGCCGTAGGTTATGCCTTTAAGGTAGCTGACACCGCGGATCTTGATGACATCGGTGCCGGCGCCTCTGATGTCTGCGCCCATAGAGTTGAGGAAGTTAGCAAGATCAACGATATGGGGCTCCTTGGCAGCGTTCTCGATTATGGTCATGCCCTTGGCTTTTACCGAGGCCATGATAGCGTTTATAGTACCGCCGACGGTATTGAGGTCAAAATAGATCTGCGAGCCGATGAGCTCGTCAGCGTAGCAGTGTACCTGTCCGTTCTTGAGCTCGTGCTTGGCGCCGAGGGAAGCGAAGGCCTTGAGGTGCTGATCTATGGGCCTGTCGCCGAGATCGCATCCGCCGGGCATAGCTACCAGCGCGTCATGGAACCTGCCGAGAAGTGTCCCGAGGAAGTAGGTGGAGGCTCTCATGGAGCGAGCCAGATCATAAGGGACTTCGGGCTTGGTTATCCCTCTGGTATCGAAGGAAACGACATTCCGCTTTTCAAGCTTGACCTTTGCGCCCATAGAAGAGAGGATCTTCATGCAGATAGTGATATCACTGATCTCAGGCACATTCTCAAGCACACAGGGCTCGTCGCAGAGGATAGTCGCAGCGACGATCGCTACAGCCGCATTTTTGGCTCCGCTTATGGTTACCTCGCCGTGCAGCGGCTTGCCGCCATGTATTACAAACTTTTCCAAAGTAAACACTCTCCTTGTTTCGTGCAGGCTCCCTGCACGTTATCCGCACACAAAAATCGCGCCTTCCGGCGACGGGGGTGCGAAAGATATATAGTCATCGGCGCGGGGCCGATATGATCCTTTTTTATTGATAATAATAGTTTATCACAAACGATTGAAAAAATCAATAGTAAAAAAAGCATTTTTCTTACAAATCCAAAAGTTTCTCCGTTTTTTGACAATTCCGTAACCCGTTATTTACCATTTGAGTCTGATATATTGGACACCTGTAACTACTTTGTAACCGAATTAAGCATTTTGTAAATTATAATGTCCAAAAAAACCGACTTTTTCGATACAGGCTGCAAAGCTGAGAATAAATAATTGATTTGTTCGCCCCGAGTTCACGATGTTTTCTGAGATTGTGGGTGATAAATTTCACAGTTACAATTCAATGATATTTTTGCAGAACGCAGAATTCAATCTGAGTTCAATTTTGGTTCACAATAAATTTACTTTTGGCTTCCGAATGCCCATTTCAATCGTTTTAGTCCAAAAAATTGTCCAAAAAGGCCAAAAATGCTTGCATTTTCGGGCATAGCGTGTTATAATGTATTATTGACGACGATGGCTGCACTGATTATTTGAAAGTTCAGCATCAACAGGAGGCAGGATATGAAAAACTCAGCTTCATCAAGACCGGCATTGGCCGGGATACTTGCAGGGGTCATGGTTTTGCTGACAGCCTGCGGGGCATCCGAAAGCTCTTCGTCAGCTTCAGAAGCGGATAAGGCGGTGACAAAAGCCGTCTCGCAGGCATCTGCCGCAGAGACAGCCGCTGTTCCCGAGACTACAGCTCCCGCAGAGACGCCGGCAGTTACCGAGGCCGTTACAGCCGCCGAGGCTACGGATACGGAGACGACAGCTCTCCCCGAGCCGGAAGAGGATCTCTTTACCGACGAGCAGATGACCGACCTTATCATTCAGCAGGAAGAACAGCTCAGAGCTGCCGCCGGGGGCGACAGGGACGGATATCTGTCTCTGATAAAGCCAAAGCTGATCTTCAAGGTCATGATGGGTTCCGCAGGGAAGACTATGGATGCCGAGGAGGTCGCCGGCAGGATCTCCGAAGAAGAGGAGACCTATTTCAAAGCCAATAAGCTGATCTTCTCCGATAAGAAGATCATAAAAGTCAGCGACCCCAAGCTGGAAAAGGCGGAGGACGATCTCCAGCCGGAGACAGCCGTGGCTTACTATATGACCTTTACCGCCGAAGCTGACGGAGAGACGATCCCTATGGAGGGCTTTGTCGTCGATCTCGGCAAAGGGACGATGTCTGTCTCCCTGCCTTCAAAGGGCACCATGCCCTGAAGCACAGAATTATTCAAGGAGAGTATGAAATGATAACAGTTACAGATCTGACCCTGTCCTTCGGAGGGCAGTTGCTTTTCAAGGACGCAGACCTCAAATTCACCGCCGGCAACTGCTACGGCATAATCGGAGCCAACGGCGCGGGGAAATCCACCTTTCTCAAGATCCTCTGCGGAGAGATCGAGCCGACCAAAGGAGAGGTAGTCATAGATAAGGGGGTCAGGATGTCTGTCCTGCGGCAGGACCATTTTGCCTTCGACGAGTATAATGTCATAGATACCGTCATAATGGGGAACCGCCGCCTTTACGATATAATGAAAGAAAAGGATGCCCTCTACGCCAAGGAGGATTTCTCCGAGGAGGACGGCGACAGGGCAGGCGAGCTGGAAAGCGAGTTCGCTGAGCTCAACGGCTGGGAAGCCGAGAGCGATGCTTCAAAACTGATACAGGGCCTCGGGCTCCCGGAGGAGATACTCTATTCGCAGATGTCTTCCCTCTCCGGCAACGAAAAGGTAAAAGTCCTGCTGGCTCAGGCGCTTTTCGGCAACCCGGATGTCATCCTGCTGGACGAGCCTACCAACCATCTTGATATCGACGCCATAAGCTGGCTGGAGGATTTCCTTTCGGAATACTTCGGAACAGTTCTGGTGGTCTCCCACGACAGACATTTTCTCAATAATGTCTGCACGCATATCGTCGATATAGATTATACCAAGATCAAGATGTATGTGGGCAACTACGAGTTCTGGTACGAATCCTCGCAGCTCATGCAGAGGCTCATCAAGCAGCAGAACAAAAAGACCGAGGATAAGATAAAGGAGCTTCAGGAATTCATCTCCCGGTTCTCGGCAAACAAATCCAAATCAAAGCAGGCTACATCCCGCCGCAAGCTGCTGGACAAGCTGTCTGTGGAGGAGATGCCCGCCTCATCGAGAAAATATCCCTATATAGGCTTCAATATGGACAGAGAGCCCGGCAAGGAGATCCTCCGTGTTGACGGGCTGACAAAAACTGTTGACGGAGTCAAGCTGCTCAACAATATCTCCTTTACCCTTTCAAGAACGGACAAGGTCGCATTCATCAGCGAGAGCGAACAGGCCGTTACGGCGCTTTTTGAGATACTTGCCGAGCAGGACGAGGATTTTGAAGGAACGATAAAATGGGGCTCGACTACATCCCGCTCCTATTTCCCGAAGGATAACTCCGCCTTCTTCAACGGCTGCGATATGACAGTTGTCGATTGGATCAGGCAGTATTCGACGACAGAAATAACCGATACCTTCCTCCGTGGCTTCCTCGGAAAGATGCTCTTTACGGGAGACGAGATCTATAAAAAGGTCGAAGTCCTCTCGGGAGGCGAGAAGGTAAGATGTATGTTCTCAAGGATGATGCTCTTCGGCTCAAATGTCCTGCTGCTGGACAGGCCGACAAACCACCTCGACCTTGAGTCGATAACCGCTGTCAATAACGGCCTGCGGGATTTCAAGGGAGTAGTCATCTTCGCCTCTCACGACCATGAGATCGTCGAGACCGTCGCCAATAAGATAATCGAGATAACTCCCGAGGGCTGTATCTGCCGCGAGGGAACATACGACGAATATATCGAGTTCAGACGCGAACACGGTATGAAGTCGTTTATAGAGTAAACGGATTGAGCTGTGAGGTCATTATGGAGCAGGAGATCAAGAGCCCGCAGACGGAAGCTTCAGAAGGAGCTCCCGCAGAGGCTGTAAAAAAACGCGATATATTCAGAGCGGTGCTGCGTGTCCTGACACTGCTGCTGCTTGCTGCTGCCATCGCGCTCTTCTGCTTTGTGAGATTCCTCAAAGGCAAGGAAAAGGAATGCAGGGAGACTGTCCTTCCGACAGGGCTCTCAGCAGTCGAGACTGTCGAGCGCTATTTCAGATACTGGGACGAGGGAAACAATGCCGGGATGAGGCTCATCGGAGTCCCCGAGCTGACCGTCGTTTCCCCGGACGAGGGAGATTTCTCTTTCGGAGCCTGCTATTTCTGCGATGTCACCCTCGACCGCTGCGAAAAGGCGGAGGGGCTCATGGCGGAGGGCTTTGAGGGATGCTTTGAGAGCGCCATAGTCACTGCCGATTTTACCTACAAGAGAAGCATGGGCTTCGGAGATGCAGCGCTTAAAGAAAAAAATACAGGCTGGGAGTTCTATCTCGCCAGGCCTTCGGAAGGAGACCCCTTCCGCATTATGATCGTTAAAGATCCCGGCAGAACGGAGGGCTGAGGTTTGAAGCATGATCTGACTACATTGGCAGCGGCTGTGCTGCTTATCGGAGGGACACTCTTTTCGGGAGGGCTGTTCGGATCCGGGTCGCAGATAAAACGTTCTGCGGCAGATGTTATGAATACTTCGGCAACGGTAACTGCTGCCGAGGATAGTAAAGGGACATTCCCTGCGGGCGAAGCAGGAGCCTCGGTCTCTGTTGTGACAACGACTACGGCTGTTACTACCGTTCCCGCCAGCGAGATCCCTCCGGAGACTACCACGACAGCAAAGCCGAAGGGCGATAAGGCAGTCATGAAGACTACGACTACCACAGCGCCCGAGGAGGAGCTGCCTCCGGAAGAGACGGATACGAGCGCCCCCGAGGAGACCTCCGCTCCCGAAGAGTCCAAGGCTCCCGAGGAGAGCGAGACAGAGGCCGTTACAACGACAGCTCCACCGAAGAAAACGGAAGCTGCCGAGAAAAAGACAACGACTACTACCCCCCAGCCTGAGCCGGAGCCAGAGCCTGAGCCGGCAAGAAAGGTTATAAACTTCGGTAATCAGAAGGCTATGTGGGTAACGATATTCGAGCTCCAGCCTATGATGTACGGCAAGACGGAATGGGAGTTCAGGACAGCCTATTCCCAGCTTTGCCAGAACTGCAAGAACCTGGGGATAAATACCCTTTATGTCCATGTCAGACCTATGGGAGACGCTCTTTACAGATCGGGCTGCTACCCCTGGAGCAAGTATATTACCGGGCAGATCGGTGTCGCGCCGATGTATGATCCACTCAGCGTTATGATCGAGATCACCCACAGCTTCGGGCTCTCCTTCCATGCCTGGATCAACCCCTACCGTGTCGGGACGACCTCGGATATAATGAACGCTCCCGGATATTATCTCGTCAAGCAGTGGCTCAGTTCGCCGGCAGCCTATCCCGAGTATGTCACCTATGTCCCCGATACCTACGCCTGCTGGCTGAATCCCGGAGTGCCGCTGGCAAGATGGCTGATAACCAAGGGCGTTACCGAGATAGTCGAGAATTATGAGGTGGATGGTATACATATCGACGACTACTTCTATCCGACTACCGAGGACAGCTTCGATAACAAGACCTACTCTCTTTACAATATGGGCATGGACCGCAAGAGCTGGAGGCTCTATAACTGCACCGCGACTGTCAAGGGCATCTACGATGCGGTAAAGGCTGTAGACAACAGGATCCTCTTCGGCATAGCCCCCCAGGGCAACTATGAGAACAACTACGTCTATATGTTCGCAGATGTCGATCTCTGGCTGGGAACTCCCGGCTACTGTGATTATCTTGCACCGCAGGTGTATTTCGGCCTGGAACATCCATATAAGCCTTTTGTTCCGGTGGTGAGCCAGTGGGCTTCCCTTTACAGAGACCCGAGCGTGTCTCTTGTCATCGGTATCGCTCCCGCTAATATGGAGCTTCAGGATGAATTCTACAATAACCCGGGTATAGTTGCCTCAGAGATAAACTACAGCTTCCTTTACGCTTCGGGAGTAGCCCTTTACCGCTATGACAGCCTCTTCAATCCCATAAGCGGCTACGAGAACCGTGCCGCAACAGAGGTCGTCTGGGTAAGGAACGCTCTGAGTCAGCACTGACCGGGCAGCTCAACTGCCGCAAATATCTTATAACGACAAAAACGGTATGTCTTCCCCCGCAAAGGAGGGAAGATATACCGTTTTTTAAAACTGCCGCCCCGCTGTATTGCAGCGGGGCGGCGATCTGTATCAGCAGGGGATCACTCTGCTTTTTTGTCCTGCTTCTCGACACCGTCGGTGGTGAAGATGAATTTTACGTTGCCGTTCATGGAATCAGCCTTGCCGGAGAAGCTGGAGTAGGATCTGGCTGCATGAGTCAGAGCCTTGAATCTTGCAATGCCTTCCTCGACATCGTTCTTTACCAGCTCGACCAGCTTGTCGATAGCTTCGGCTTTAAATTTCTTCATGCCCTCGTCCAGCTCCCTGGCGCCTGTTTCAAGTTTGCCGGCTCCTGCACTGAGGGCAGATGCGCCGCTGCTCAGGTCTTTGAGACCGGTGTGCAGAGCGGTCGTGCCGCCTGCCAGTTTATCGGCTCCGGCCTTGAGTTGTGCGGTAGAGGTCGAGATGGTGTTCAATCCGGTGCTGAGATCCTTGCTGCCTTCCGAGAGTTTGCTCATGCCGCCGTCAAGCTGCGCAGCACCGTTTGAGAGCTGGCCGAGGCCGTTGTCGAGAGCAGTGATCCCGTTGATAAGGGCTCCGCTCCTGCCTTCAAACTCAGCAATGCCGCCCCTGAGCTGTGCAGCACCGTCCGAGAGCTGTTTTGTCCCGGCGGCAAGCTGTGAGGCTCCGCCGGAAAGCTGCTTGCCTGCTGCCGAGAGCTGCGAAGCGCCGTCCGAGAGCTGTCCGAGAGCGCCGTCGAGTGTAGCTGCGCCCTGCGAGAGAGTGCCGAGACCTTCGCCCAGCTTGGCTGCTCCGTCTGCCAGCGCTGTGCTCTTCTGAGCCAGCTCCTTGACGCCCTTGTCGAGGTCTGCGGCACCCTTGCCGAGGTCAGCGGCGCCTGACGAGAGCTGACCGGCTGCGGTATCCAGCGCCGTAACTGAGCCGGAGAGAGTGGCTGCTCCCTGAGAAATGCCCTGCATAGCTGTATCGAGCTGCTGGCTGCCGCCGCTTACGGTAGCGGCTCCTGCCGAGAGCTGCGCTGCGGAGCCTGCGGCTGCCTTTGTGTTTGCCGAAAGAGCTGCGGTGCCTTCCTTGATGGCGCCGCCCTCCTGCATCTGCGCAAGGAGCGCTTCCTGGCCCTTGATCGTGGTATCGAGGGTGTTTATCAGAACGGTCAACTGCGCCGCCTCGGCAGCATCTGCCTGAGCCAGCATTCCTTTGAGCCCGTTGAGGATACCCTTGTTTGCCTTGACAGTCTCGCTGAGAGAGCCGGCTGCGGAATCTATGCCGGAGTCAACTGCTGCTGCGCCGTCGGAAAGTGCATTGAGGCCGCCGGCCATATCACTGACTCCCTTGGCAAGCTGCTGCGCTCCGTCGGAAAGGGCAGCTGTACCGGCCTTTGCCTCGCTGATGCCGCCTGCCAGTTTTTTAGCGCCGTCATCAAGACCGGAGGTGCCTGCTTTGAGCTGGCCGAGACCCTCTGCGAGGGAAGCTGCTCCGCCGGAGACCTTGCCGCTGCCGTCCGAGAGCTGTCCGATACCTGTTTTAAGCGCCGGCATCGAAGACAGGAACTGCTCTGCGCCCTTTGCCGCTTCGCTTATACCTGCGCTGAGTTTGGAAGAGCCGTCTTTTGCCTGAGCTGCGCCCTGGGAGAGCTTTCCGAGGTTCTCATCCAGCAGGGAAGCGCCCTGCGCCAGCTTTTCCATATTGTCGGTAACTGTCTTGCTGCCGTCGGCAAGGGAAGAAGCGCCTTCAGAAAGCTGAGATACACCGTTTTTCAGAACAGGAGCCGCCCCTGCGAGCTGGGCGGAGCCGTCCTTGGCAGAGGCAAGCCCCTTGACGATCTCGCCGGAGCCGTTCTTGGCGGATGCGAGGCCGTTTGTCAGCTCCCTGGAGCCTTCGTAGGCGGATCTTGTGCCTTCTGCCAGCTTGCCTGCGCCGTCAGCAAGCTGCTTGCTGCCCGACTCCAGCTCGGATGCGCCGCTCTCCGCAGCCTTGGCACCGTCTGCCAGCTTGCCTGCGCCTGCATTGAGTGTTTTGATGCCGCTGTAAAGCTGGGATGTACCGTCGCAGAGCTTATCGCAAGCATCGGTAAGATCGTGGAGCTTGGACTTGAGGTCGTTGAGATTATCGACCTTGTCCAGATCCAGTTCTGAGAAGATCTGTGAGGTAGCTATGGTCATAGAGGTGGTCGTCTCAAAGTCGGTGACATCGGCGGTTATCTCAACGCTCTCTGGGAGGCTGATATCGAGGCCGTATTTCGCGGCATCGAAGTTGAGGCTCTCGCTGAGCCCGGGGACAGCGACACCGATAGCTATAAGGCGCTTGCCGTCGGAGATGACCTTTCCGTTTGAGATACTTACATTCCGGAATTTTTCGGAATCCAGCAATGTCCCGCTGGCCATAATGAACGGAACATATACTTCATATTCCTTGCCGTCGATAGTCTGCTTACTTTTCAGAGTATTGGTGTAATCGTATCTGATGGTGACTTTTCCGCTCTTGCCGGAGATCTCCTCGGGAGACATCTCCTTGCCGTCCAGCAGATATGTTATCTTTACACTGACCGGGAGCTCCTTGTCCGACTTGCCCTGATAGTAGATATCCTTGCTGTCGGCCGCCCAGGTCAGAGAGCTGCCGGAGCGTGTGAACTCTTCGTAGCCTTTGACATTTTCTATATCGGTCAGGTCGGAGACATCCTCCAGAGAGCTGAGAGCGCCTGTATTTTTGAGCCAGTCGCTGACGATGATCTCTTTTACCTTATTGCCGCTGGAGCAGAGGACATATACTGTCTCGTCCTTTACGGCGGCACCTTCTTCGGCCTGCCTCGGCATCATTGTTTCCTCGACCGTTCTGGTAACTGCGGGGCTGTCTTTTTTGTCGGAATCAGCCTGCACCTTGGCGTAAATTCCGGTTGCTCCTGCTGAAAGGAGTATAGCTAGGACTGCTGCGATGACTTTTGTGTATTTCATATCTGTGCCTCCAAACTGTTTTCGTTTTTATATTTTCCGGTCTTTATATCGTATATCTTACCGGGCCTTATGCCTGCCGTCGTTTTGCAGATGACCTTATCGAGGAGCAGCAGGAACGAGGGCAGAGCCATTATTACCGTGAACATCGAGATGATGGCGCCTCTTGAGAGCAGTATGCAGAGCTCGGAGATAAGGCCTATCCTGGAATATATCCCGACACCGAAGGTCGCAGCGAAGAATCCGAGAGCCGAGACCATTATGGACTTGATCGAGGTGGAAAGCGCTACGGTCACTGCCTCGTGCTTTTCCTTTCCGAGGCTGCGCTCGGTCTTATAGCGGGTAGTCATCAGGATCGCGTAATCGACTGTTGCGCCGAGCTGTATCGTTCCGATAACGATAGAGGCTATAAAGGCGACTTTAGAGCCTGTGTAGGTCGGGATCCCCATGTTTACGGATATCGCCAGCTCGATGACGGAGACGAGTATTACCGGCAGCGATACCGAGCGGAGGACTATCATTATTATGATGAAGATCGCAGCGATGGAGAGGAAGTTTACTACCTTGAAATCGCGGTTGGTGATCTCGATCAGGTCTTTTGTCGCGGGAGCCTCGCCTATGAGCATCCCCTTTTCATCATATTTGGCGATAAGGTCTTCGATCTGTTTGCACTGATCGTTTACCTGATCGGAAGCGACCTCGTATTCCGAGCCGACCATTATCAGCTTCCAGCTATCGCTTTCCAGCAGATCGGTCATTTTTTGGGGGAGCATATCCATCGGGATCTTTGAGCCGACTACCGAGTCAAGGCCGAGAACCATTGAGACACCGTCCAGCTTTTCAACTTCCGAGCAGAGGGCTCTGGTGTCCTTGGGGGAAACATCGGTGCTTATCAGCATAACGTGGGTCGAGTTCATTCCGTACTCTTCGTTGAGCTTGGTGTTGGCGATAACGCTGTCAAGATCCTTGGGGAGGGTCGAATCCAGCTTATAGTAGACATCGTTGTTGAAATTGCCGTAGATCGCAGGGGAGAGCAGAACGAAGAACACTGTTACGAACACTCCCGCGTGCTTTACGATGAATCTTGCAACTCCGTCCATATTGGGAAGGAAGTCTCTGTGTCTTGTCTTCATTATCGGCTTATCGCAGATAAGGATCATCGAAGGAAGGACAGTTACACAGCAGATAACTCCGAACACAACGCCCTTAGCCATTACGATACCGATATCCAGGCCGAGGGTAAAGCTCATAAAGCACATAGCCAGGAAGCCCGCGACGGTGGTTATCGAGCTGCCGACGACGGAAACGATCGTCCCGGCGATAGCGTGGCTCATAGCTTCCTTATTGTCTCCGGGGTAGAGATTTTTGTTTTCAAGATAGCTGTGGTATAGGAAGATGGAGTAATCCATCGTGACTCCGAGCTGCAATACTGCTGCCAGAGCCTTGGTAAGGAAGGATATCTCTCCGGCGACGAAGTTCGTTCCCAGGTTATAGACTACTGCCATCCCGACGCTCAGCATAAAGAACACCGGGACGAGGAAGGAATCCATCGAGATCGCCAGGACTAGCGAAACGAGTGATACTGCGATCAGTATATACATCAGGGTCTCGCTCTCGGCGATATTTTTCATATCGTCGCTTATTGCGCTCATGCCGCTGACGAAGCACTGCTTATCAGCGATCTTGCGTATCTCTTCGATAGCTTCGAGAGTCGAATCCGCGGCAGTGGTGTCCTTGAAAAAGACTACCATCAGCGTTGACTTGCCGTTGTCGGCGTTGAAGAAATCATAGATCTTCTCCGGCAGTATCTCCTTCGGCAGCGATATATCCGCGATTGAATCGTACCATACGACGCTGGCAACGCCGTCTACATCTTCTATCTTCTGCTTGGTCGCTGAGACTTCCTTATCGGTCATCCCGTCGATCATTACCATTGAGAAGCCGCCTTTGCCGAAATCATCCAGCAGGATATCCTGCCCTTTCATGGTCTTTATATCCTTCGGAAGATACGAGAGGATATCGTAGTTGGTCCTGGTATTTATATATCCTATCCCGCTGGGGATCAGAAGAAGGATCCCGAGAATAAGGATAAGGACTCTTTGTTTGACAATAAACCTGCCAAATCTGACCATTTGATGCTCATCTCCTTTTTATAAGGCTCCCGTTCAAAAAGCTGACCGAAAGTCACTTTCGTTTACGTCCCTTATTATATATCAAAACTGACCAATAGTCAATAGCTGAGAGTGAGAAAAATGACTGTTGGTCATAAATTTGTTGACAATGCACAAAACTGACCGAATGGATGAAACTGACCATTGGTCATTTCTCGGCTTGACAAATCGAAAAATATCGGATATAATAGGAACAATCCAGATAGTATTGTTCCTCCCGTAAGCGGAAAGGATGATAAAAATGACCAAACTCGAGACAAAAAAGAAGACGAAGGAGACCTCTCTGCTTGCTACCGCCTTCGAGTTTTTTACGACCAAGGGCTTCAGCAAGACATCTATAACCGACATCGCCAGCAAGGCGGGAGTAGGTAAGGGGACTTTCTATCTTTATTTCAAGGACAAATACGATATCCGCAACAAGCTCATCGCCCGGAAGAGCGAGCAGGTGCTTATGCGGGCGGCAGATGCTCTTTCAAAGCAGGGGAGCGATCTCGGCTTTGAGGACAAGTTCATTTTCCTTATCGACAATATCATCAATCAGCTTGATGCGAATAAGTCTCTGCTGAACTTTATCTCTAAAAACCTGAGCTGGGGAGTGTTCATGGCAGCGCTGACCAATACCTCCGAGAGGGAGTTCGATTTCATCCAGGCCTATGACAAGCTGCTCTCCGAGTCAAAGCGCCCTATCAGAGACCGCGATCTGCTGCTCTATATGATAACCGAGCTGGTATCCTCGACCTGCTATTCCTCGATCCTTTACCGCGAGCCCTGCGGTCTTGATAAATTAAAGCCCGAGCTCTACTGCACGATCCGCAGCATAATCGCACAGTTCTATGAACAATGATCCGATGCGCGCTGCATCGGGAACACAAAAAAGCGCTCCCGCATGATACGGGAGCGCTTTTGCATCATCATATTATTTTGTGTTTGAAAGGTTCCATTTCATCGGTGCGATCCGCTTTGCCTTGGTGTTATCGATGCGCCAGTTGCTGAAAGTTGTCGCAGGGTCAAAGTAGCGGTAGTCTGTCTTTGCCTTGGCTTTATTGAAGACCAGGCCGACTCCGGGGCTTCTCTGGATAACAGCTCCGATACGGTGCCTGTTGCGCTCGAAATCGAGGATATCCTTGGCTGTTGTGATCTCGCTGTCGGAGACATTGTAGATGCCCTCATATCTTCCGGAGGGGATAGCGATTATGCCTTTGATGAAGTCGATGAGATTGTAGAGGCAGCAGAAAGAGAAACCGTAGAGACCGTCGTTGTAGATAAATGCGACGTCTTCCTTTGCGTCGTAAACCTTATCTCTGAGGTTCTGGGTATATTCTGCTGTGTAGATCGGAGCTACTCTGGCGATAACGGGAACACAGTCTGATTTCTTGAAGCCCTTTTCCAGCATCTTCTCACTGTATAGCTTGAGATCGACGTAGTTGGAGCTGCCCTTTTCGGAGGTAGTCTCTCTGATGGGCTCGCGCCCCTTCTGGACACCGTACACCTGAGTCGTCGAGATCAGGATGAAGTTTTTGCAATCGGTCTTTGCAGCGGCTTCGTAAATGTACTTGTCTGTCACTTTAGCGCGTTTCAGCTCGGCGTCGGTGACATAGGAGTCGAAGTCATTATCCACTGTATTTGCCATGTGGATGATCGTTTCGATACGGTTGCTCGCCATTATGTTCGAGACAGTATCCTTATCGGTTATATCACACTGGACGAAAGTGTAGTTCGGGTCTGTGTCAACGATCTCGTTGAACATACTGTCAACGGCATATATGCGGTGCTTTTTTGCAAGCAGCGCTTTGGTCGTCTCTCTTCCCATAAAACCGCTGCCGCCTGTAATAAGAACTGAAGCCATGCTTCCTCACTCCTTTACCGAAAGCTGCGCATCTCACCGCTTTGCGGATATGATGCTTCATAATACGTGAATATTATAACATAATTTGACTGCATTGAAAAGACTTTTGTGTTTATTTGATGAAAAGTTTTATTTTCTTTATAATTTTACTTGCTTAAATTTGTGAATTGTGTTAAAATAATGATGACTTTGAATAAGATTTATTTTCAATAAAACATTTTAACATATTAAATGTGAGGTAGCGAATTGATATACAGTGAGCTTTTGTTTTTTCTGGGCGTCCTGCCCGTATCTGTCCTGCTGTCGTTTTTCGACCGCAGCGCAGAGTATAAAAATCTCATACTGATCCTGACCTCTGTGGTTTTTCTGAGCTGGGGAAAGCCTCTCTATGTCCTGCTGATCTTCTCGACAGTTATAGCCGAATATGCTCTCGGACTGGGGATCTCCGCTCTGCGGAAAAAGAGCTCTCCTGCTGCGGCAGCTCTGCTTCTCGCCGATCTTCTGATGAATGCAGGGGTATTCCTGCTGTATGCTCATAACTATATCTTCCCGGATAGCAGCAAACTGCATCTCGGAGCCTCGCTGATACCTATCGGCGCAGGATATTACACCGCAAAGGGCTTTTCCTACGCTTTTGATGTCTATACCGGGAAATGCAGGGCAGAGAAAAATATCTTCTGCCTTATGACGTATATGGTATCATTCCATTTCCTTATGGCCGGGCCTGTCGTCCGTTACGGAGACACCGAGCCGTATATCCGTAAGCGCAGCATAGGCGGCAAGGCTCTGAGCGACGGCCTCTCAAGGCTCGTTTTCGGCCTCGGAAAGATAGTCATCCTGGCTCAGGCGTTCCACCGCATAAGCGTTTCCGGTCTGGAGGGGAGAGAGGCTTCCGTTATTGGGAGCTGGCTGGGCATGGCTGCTTTTCTTGCCGAGTGCTGGTTCTCCTTTACAGGCCTCTGCGATATGGCGAAAGGCCTTGGCCTTATGAACGGCTTTGACTATGAAGAGAATTACCGCGATATCTCCTTCGGGGAGCTGATGACGGGCTATCTGAAAAGCGCCAATACCACACTTGTCAAGCTGTTCTCTGACGTTCTCGGGAGAGCCCCCGGCAGCGGGAACGCATTTATCGCCGGAGCGGGAGCCCTCATCGGATGCGTACTTATCGCGCTCTGGTATCATATAAGCAGGATGTATCTGCTGGTCGGGCTGGCGCTGGGAGCCCTGCTGCTGCTGGAGAGGCTCTTCCTCTCGAAGCTGCTGGGAAAGCTGCCCGCTGCGCTGAAAGCTGTATATGTGCTGTTGTTTTCTCATATCATTCTCGGCGGGCTCTATTTTGACAGCTTTTCCGACCACAAGCACTGGGTCGGGACACTCTTCGGCAGGGGTGCGGCAGGTCTTATGACCGACTCCTTCGGAAAGACCCTTCTGGCAAATATCTGGCTGGTAGCTGCGGCGTTCATCTGCGCCTGCGCTCCTGTCAGGAAAGCGCTGGGCGGGCTGCTGGCAAGAGCCGGGAAGAGCAGCTCTCAGGCCTATACCGCAGTATCAGTGATAAAGACCGTATTCACCGCAGCTTTGCTGGTGGTATGTGTCATAACTCTGGCAGCAGAGGCTGCCTGAAAGGAGGAGATCTTATGCAGAATGAACTGAGCCTCAACGAGCTGGGATCATACAGCGCCGATGACGATCTCCCCGAGATGCCGGAGGAATGCGAAGAGAGCGAAAAGGCTATCGAAGCCCTGCGCAGCCGCTCCGATGAGGAAAGATCAATATTCATAAACATAGTGGTCATAGCAGTGACGCTGCTGGCCTGCGCCGCATATTTTATCGCCACGACCAGCTCCAGGCGCTTCTCTGACGAGGGAAATAAATTCTCCCTGCAGCGCCTTGCCAACGGCAAGTTCACCGCCGAGATCTCAAAGCGCTATTACAGCACCATCGCCTATCCCAAGGAGATCAAGAGCATCGCTCAGAAGATCTCGGGATTCTACGGCATAGGCGGCGGTGTGGATTATTCCGACGGCTCAAACACAGGAGCCCCCGGAGGGAACAACAGCGGCAGCGGCGCAGCTCCCGGCGCCAGGGAAACACAGAAAAGCAGCAGCCATAACGAGCAGACCGTTACGACAGCAGAGACTACTTCCGGGACAGCAGCGACAACTCTCCCTCACGAAGTTCAGACAATCTACGATACTATCTTCTCGCGGACTACAACAGTTTCCACCGAGCTGGGCTGGGATCCCGACGATCCGTACTCTCATAAGATAACCATAACCACCACGACCAATAACGACGAGCCGGATATCGCTTCGACGACTACCGCCGCTCCGCAGAAGACGGATACCTCCCCCTCCGCCTCCGAGACAGAACTGCCTCCCGAGGAGACACCGACAGCTTCGGAGACAGATCGGCCTACCGTGAGTGTGACGGAAGAACAGTCAGATCAGACCGAGCCCGGCGACAATACCTCTGAGGAGACCGGCGAGCCTACGCAGCCGGAAGCTCCGGAAGACCCGGAGGAAGAGTGATGGCCCAGAGGGATCATAACCCTTTCCCCTTCTCGGAAGACAACAAGCGCTATCTGACATATAGCTGCTATCTGAAACGGCGCTTCGGCGGAAAGGTGTTCAAAGTGCCGCTGGACCTGGGGCTGGGATGCCCGAACCGGGACGGCTCCAAAGGAGCCGGCGGCTGCATATTCTGTTCTGAGCGCCGCAGCGGAGATTTTGCGGGAGACCCTTGTGAGGATATAGCCGCACAGTATGCCGGGGTCGGCGGGATGATGCGGAAAAAATGGCCTGAAGGCCGCTGCATCGCCTATTTCCAGGCTGGCTCCAATACCTACGCCGACACATCGCTGCTGAAAGCTGTGTTTGAACGCGCAGCAGGCTTCGAGGGCTGTGTCGGAGTGTCTGTAGCGACCCGCGCCGACTGTATCGACAGCGAGAAGGCCGATATGCTGGCCGGGCTTTCGGAAAAGACCTATCTGACAGTCGAGCTGGGTCTGCAAAGCATTTACGACAAAACCGCCGCCCTCTGCAACCGCTGCCATACCTTCGCTGAATTCCTGGATGGGTATTCGCTGCTGCGGGAGAGAGGGATAAATATCTGTGTCCATATCATCAACGGCCTGCCCGGTGAGTCCCGGGAGATGATGCTGGAAACAGCAGCCCGGGTCGGAGAGCTGAGACCGCACGCTGTCAAGATCCATCTCCTGCATATCCTGAAAAACACCCGCCTTGCGGAGATGTATGAAAAGGGAGAGTTCAGGGCTATGGAGAAGGATGAATATATAAGCCTTGTCTGCGACCAGATAGAGAGGATGCCGCAGGATGTCATAATCGAGAGAGTCACCGGAGACGGTGCCAGAGATCAGCTTATTGCTCCGCTCTGGAGCTTAAAGAAGTTCGAGGTGATGAACGGCATCGACAAGGAGCTCTACCGCAGAGATTCGTGGCAGGGCATTTCAGCCCCGGCTGCGATATGACCGGATAGATAAAGACCATTGAACGGAGGAATAAAGTATGAAAAAGAGTATGACACTCAGCTATGAGGTGGGAGACGGGCTCTACCTTAATATAACGAATAAATGCCCGTGCAACTGTACCTTCTGCATCAGGAACAACGGCGACGGCGCTTACGGCTCCGATCCTCTCTGGCTGGAGCATCAGCCCTCATTTGAGGAGATAGCAGCCGACCTTGAAAAACGCGATCTGGACAGCTATAAGGAGATCATCTTCTGCGGCTACGGCGAGCCGACCTGCGAGCTGGAGCTGCTCAAACAGGTCTCTGCATATATAAGGAGCGTCACAAAGACTCCCATCAGGATAAACTCCAACGGTCTTTCCGACCTTATCAACAAGAGAGATACCGCCGCCGAGTTCAAGGGCGTCTGCGATGTTATGTCCATAAGCCTCAACGCATCCAACTCCGCCGCCTATCATGCCGTCACCCGCCCCAGCTTCAAGGGAGTGGACAGCTTCGCCGCGATGCTGGATTTTGCAAAGCGGGTCAAGCAGTATGTTCCGGATGTTATGCTGACAGTCGTCGATATAATCGGCGAGGAGGAGATAGAGCGTTCGAGAAAGCTGGCGGAAAGCATCGGCGTCCGCCTCAGAGTCAGGGAATATATCCCTGAATGATATCTTATTCAAGAGGAAAAGAATATGGAAAAAGCATTTTCAAAGAATCTGATAAATATAGAGCCTTATGTCGCAGGGGAGCAGCCAAGGAGCGCAGATATAATCAAGCTCAACGCCAATGAGAACCCCTATCCGCCCTCGCCGGAGGTACACAAGGCGATAGCTGCCTTCAACGCCGATGGTCTCAGGCTCTATCCTCCTATGGATGCTGCGCCGCTGCGTCAGGCAGCCGCCGATTTCTACGGCCTCGACCGAAGCTGCGTCTTCGCAGGCAACGGCTCCGACGATGTCCTTGCCGCAGCTTTCAGAGCGTTCTTCAATTCGGACAAGCCGATACTCTATCCGGATATCACATATTCCTTCTATCCTGTGTGGTGTGAGCTGCTGAAGATACCTTTCAGGACGATCCCTGTGGATGAAGGCTTCAATGTCAACGTTGAAGATTATTATACAGACAACGGCGGAGTAGTACTGCCGAACCCCAATGCCCCCACAACCATCGGCCTCGGGCTGGACAGGATCGAGGAGCTGATAAAGCATAACCGAGAGAGCGTAGTTATCATTGACGAGGCCTATGCTGATTTCAGCGGGGTAAGCTGTGTACCGCTCATTAAGAAATACGATAATCTTGTCGTTACACAGACTTTCTCCAAATCCAGAGCTCTGGCCGGGATGAGAGTCGCCATAGCTCTTGCCGACCCGTACCTCATCTCTTATCTGGATGCTGTCAAGGATTCCTACAATTCCTACCCTATGGATGCTGTTTCTATCTGCGCCGGTACTGCGGCAATGCAGGACAGGGAATACTTCGAGGCGACCTGCGGGAAGATCGTCGCTACCCGTCAGCGTGTTACAAAGAGGCTGCGTGAGCTTGGATTTATCCTGCCGGACAGCTCTGCGAACTTCCTTTTTGCAACTCACCCGGATCATACCGCCAGGGAGATATTCTCCTACCTGCGGGAGAACGGCATATATGTCCGCTATTTCAGCAAGCCCAGGATAGACAACCACCTCCGCATAACGGTGGGGACAGACGAGCAGATGGATAAGCTGCTCGAGCTGCTTGAAAAGCTCATAAATAAATAAGGGATTGCTGCGCCATAATAGTTTATCTGCTTTCGGTTTTCGCCGCGCTGTTCTTGCAGCGCGGCGAAAGTGCATAAAAAGGGTATTCCCCTGTTCTGGGGAATACCCTTTTTATGCCGAAGGCTGTTTGCGCAGCCCGTTCCGTTATCCTGCGGAGGGGTCATTTATGATACCGGGAGCCTTTCGCTATCCTGAAAGCCCGATAGACCTGCTCCAGGAGCATGATCCTTGCAAGCTGATGCGGGAAGGTCATTTTTGACATAGAGAGACGTAGATCGGCGGCTTTTTTTATCTCCTCGCTCATCCCGAAGGAGGAACCGATTATAAAGTTGACCGTCGAATACCCTGATACAGCGGCAGAGATCAGCTTTTCCGAGAGCTCGGTGCTGGAAAGCTGCTTTCCCTCGATACACATGGCGATATTGTAGGCTCCCTTGGCTGAGAGCCTGCTCTCCATGAGCTTTGCCTCCTGAGAAAGCGCCTGCTCTATCTCCCGCTCTGACGGATCGTCGGAGAGCCTTGCCTCGGGGAGCTCGACTATCTCCGGGCGGCAGTCGGCGCCGAGGCGCTTGATATATTCTGCGGCGGCATCACGCCAGTAGCTCTCTTTGAGCTTGCCGACGGTTATGAAGCATACTTTTATCAGAAGATCACCGCCTTTGAGCAGTTGTCGGGAGCGGCGACATCCAGAGTGAAATCCCGGCCTTCGGTATATCCGGAGAGCCCTTTGAGGGCGCAGCTCCTGGCCAGCGAAGGGATATTGTTCTCCCGGCTCAGGTGTCCGAGGACGAACCTTCGCGTCCCTCCGGCGATGAGCTCCCGCAGAAGCGAGGCGCAGTCGTCATTGGAGAGGTGCCCGTGTTCGGAGAGGATGCGCTGCTTCAGAGGGTAGGCATAAGGCCCGGTGCGGAGCATCTGCTCATCGTAATTGGATTCCAGAAGTATCATATCGCTCCCGGAGACAGCGCTCCTGACCTTATCTGTGACTATCCCGAGATCTGTGCAGCTTGAAGCCTTCTTGCCGTCTGCGAATTCGATGGTGAAGCCGCAGCTTGCGGTGCAGTCATGGGAGGTCTCGAAGTGTGTGATCCTCATCCCGCAGACCTCGGCGCTGCCCCGCTCCAGCGGGACTGTTTCGGCAGCCGGGTCCAGCTTGCCTGTGTCATAGAGCTCACGGAGATTGGCCTCCTGAGCATAGACAGTGCAGCCGTATTTCTTTGCAAAGACCCTTAGCCCGCTGATATGGTCGGAATGAGTATGCGTTACGAACACAGCTCTGACGGCGCCCGGGTCTATCCCTCCCGCCGAGAGAGCGTCGGATATCCTCTTGCAGGAAACGCCTGCGTCGATGAGTATCCCGCCGCGATCGTCTCCGACAAATGAACAATTGCCGCTGCTGGAAGAGAACAGCGGATAGAATCTGGCCATTTATACCCTCCTTGATCTGAAAAAGGCTGCCCTGCCAGCAGCAGAGCAGCCGAAGCTGTCATCCCAGACGGACTCTGTTTACTTCTTTTTCAAGCTCAGCGACCTGTTTCTTGCTGCCTCTGAAGCAATAGGTGTCTTCGTTGGTCTTTACATTGACCTCGCCCTTGAGGAACTTTGTCTCATGCTCAACGACTCTGATCTGCTTTTTATCGATGAACATGGTGATCGGAAGATCGGTGGTAGAAGGGCAGATAACGAGCAAGCCCTGTTTGGCGCTTATGAAATAGCCCGATCTTTCAGAGATCTTTGTTGTGCTGCGATTCGCTTTGAGGCAGAATTTACATTCCAGACATTTGTAACAATCTAATTTGTCAATATCGAGAGTCATCTGGATGTGTATCTGCTTTATGACGCGCTGCCATTCTGCAGATTCGATGTTGATAGTGTTGTTAGAGATAAGGACTTCCATAAGCTGCATACTTACCACCCTTTCTTTTGCGAGATATATCTGTCTGTAAGGCCGCCCTGTGGTCGGGGCGACAGGACTTGAACCTGCGGCATCTTGGTCCCAAACCAAGCACTCTACCAAACTGAGTTACGCCCCGAAAGCAGGCTGCCTATATTATTATACACTTTTTTGCGCGGTTTGTCAAGTTTAGCGGGTTGTTTTTCTGCGGCATTTCTGCCCTGTCCGGAGGGGAATTGCCAGCCCTGACGGCAGCCGGCGCGTGAAACAGCTTTTTGTGCCCGGTGTCTTTACTTTTGGGGGAAAGTGTGATATAATTACAATGCACATCCTTAAGGCAACACCGCACGACCCATGTGCATCAGATGCGCCGTCCAGATTTTCGTCAAATTGCCTAAATTCGACGCAGGCTTGCTGACGCAAGTCAAGGAGAATTTGGGTAATATGACGGAAAGCTGGCAAGCAGATGATGTGCAGAGGCGTTAGCCGCGGGTCGTGCGGTGTTGCCTTAAATCCAGAAAGGAAAATGAATTCTATGAAACTCTCTCCGCTGTTTGAAAAAGGCAAGCCACAGTTCTCTCTGGAGATATTTCCCCCGAAGGATCATTCCGGAGGGGTAGAGACCATATATGAAACGCTGGACGGCCTCAGAGAAGTCCGCCCCGCATTTATAAGCTGCACCTACGGCGCAGGCGGCAATCTTGCCGACAGCTCGACTATCGAGATCTGCTCGATAATCAAGGAAAAATACGGCATCCTGCCGATCTCGCACCTTACCTGCGTAAACAGTTCTGCCGAGGATATAGATATCATCCTTGCAAGACTGAAAGCTGCGGGCATCAGCAATATCCTTGCCCTCAGAGGAGATGTCCGCCCGGATGTTCCCCCGAAGCAGGATTTTGCTCACGCCTCAGACCTTATAAGTTATATCAAGGAGAAGGAGCCGGGATTTGACATCTCTGCTGCCTGCTATCCGGAAGGGCACCCGGATTCTGACAGTATCGTTGACGATGTCCTCAATCTCAAGCTCAAGGTGGAGTGCGGAGCCGAGCATCTTATCTCACAGCTCTTTTTTGATAACGAGGATTTCTACCGCTTCAGGGAAAGATGCGCTATCGCCGGGATAACTGTCCCGATAGAGGCCGGGATAATGCCTGTTACCTCAAAGCAGAGCATTATGAGGATGGTCTCGATGTGCGGAGCCTCGATACCCTCGAAGCTGGCGAAGATACTCAACCGCTTTGAGAACAATCCGAGAGCGCTGGAGGAGGCCTGCATAGTCTATGCGACAGAGCAGATCATCGACCTTATCTCCAACGATGTTGACGGGATACATCTTTACACTATGAACAAGCCCGAGCTGGCTAAGCGCATTTTTTCGGTCATTGACACGATGCGCTGACGGAGGGATATTTCTTGGATATGAATTACGGCGGAGGCGGATATAATGCGCCTCCGGGCGGCGGAGCGTATTACCCGCAGCGGTCTCCGCTTGAAGAGGCAAGGCTCCGGGAGCGAAAAGCTCTCTTCCGGAGCTGCTCAAAGCTGGGAGCGCTGCTGCTCATCTACGCTCTGCTGCAATATGTTTTTAAATATGTATATTACGGCGTTGTCGCAACTGTAAGCTCGGGTTCCTTCAATCTTATGCCCTGGCAGTCGCTGAAATATCTGCGGGAGCATCAGGAAATAGTCAGCGGCTCGTCCTTCTCTATGGGCGGCAACCTTTCGATAGTCTTTTTCAGTATGCTCATCCTGATGCTGATCGCCAGGTTCGCCATGAAGATCGATCTCAGCGAGATGGCGAAGCCGGAGAAAAGGCATTTCAAGCAGGCAGTCAAGTGGTTCCCGCTGTGTATGCTGCTGAATATTGCAGTGTCTTATGTCATAACGATACTGGAGAACTATCTTTCTTCTGTCGGAGTCAATATGCCGGATGTGGATTTCACGATACAGGAGCCCTCTGATCTGGCTATAACACTCCAGTTCGTCTATGTCATACTCATCGGCCCGCTGGCTGAGGAGCTGCTTTACAGAGGCCTGGTGCTCTCGCTTCTGAAGCCCTACGGCAACTGGCTGGCTGTGCTGTTCTCGTCTCTGATCTTCGGACTGATGCACGGGAATGTCCCCCAGGCGGCTTCCGCCTTCGCCTCGGCAATGGTCGCCGGTATGATCGCTATCAAATGCAATTCTGTCATCCCGACGCTGATAATACATATAATGAACAATACCATCGCCAGCTATACGGATTTTGCAGAGGTCATCGGCTGGCCCTATGCCTCGGAGATACTGATGGCTATCGAGATAATCGTGCTCTTCGCCGGATTGTTCGTGCTCTTCGTTTACGGCTGGCAGATCGTCTCGACAAAAGACGGCAAGTTTGCCTTGACCTTCGGCCAGAGAGTCACGGCTGTGTTCACCAATATCCTGATGCTGGTGTATTTTCTCTATGAGCTCTACGGCTTCTTCACCAGCTTCATAAATGCGAACTGAGGCTTTTCCTGCGATCTTTGCAGTGCGGCCTTAAAAGGAGGAAATGTTCAGATGAGGAAAATAGTTTGCATCGCCCGCAGATTTGCGGCGGCAGCAGCCCTGATAATGGTGTTCACAGCAGCGCCGGAGGGCCTCTTTGCGCCGCAGAGAGCATTCGCGGGGGAGCAGCTCGGTCAGACCGATTTCGATAACGGCGTCGGGCTTCCCTGGCATATAGTTGAATCCATTGCGGGAGAAATGGATTTTGAGATCGACAACGGTGTCTATAAGGTCACTATCATCAACCCGGGCGGGGCATCCCGCGGCGGCGAGGACAGATGGGACTGCCAGTTCAGACACAGAGGCCTGAAGATCGTCGCCGGGCATCAGTACCGTGTGCGCTATCAGATCACTCCATCCAATGCCGGAAAGTATTATACCAAGATCGGCAATCTTGAAGGCGATGTGGAGATCTGGCACAATATGTCCGACGGGTATAACCTGGACGCCACCTGGGATCCCATACAGATCGGCGCCAATGAGACCAAGACCGTCGATCTGACCTTTACGGCCGGCAGATCGCTGGATGTGGCGGAGTGGGCTTTCCATCTGGGAGGTTCCGGGCAGTATACCAACGGCGACTGCTTCCCGGCCGGGACAGTCATAACCTTTGACAATATGTCTCTCATCGACCTGACCTCGGACGAGAACGACTACAAGGCCCCGGAGGAATGGAAGCGTGCGGAAGTCCTCACAGACCAGGTCGGCTACTTCCCCGAAAGAGTCAAGCAGGCGACCCTGCTCTGTACGGATAAGGACAGCGTTAAGTTCGAGCTCATAGACGATTCGGGCAAGTCCGTATGGTCGGGCGAGAGCAGGTATTTCGGCTATGACGACGATTCGGAGGATACTGTCCATATACTGGATTTCTCCGAATTCAGCGAAGAGGGAACATATCATATCGAGTGCTCCAACGGCGCTAAGAGCCGGGATTTCGTTATCGGCGGCAAGGATGTGTGGTCAGGGCTGGTCTATGACTCCCTCAACTATTTCTATCAGAACCGCTCCGGTATCCCTATCGAGAGCAAGTTCATCTCCTCGGGCGACAAGGACAAGCTGGCCAGAGCTGCCGGGCACCCTTCGGATAATGCCGAGATCCAGCAGACCTGGGGCTATTCCGGCTCCTCCGGCAGCGTCGATGTTACCGGAGGCTGGTACGATGCAGGAGACCACGGCAAATATGTGGTCAACGGCGGATTTTCTCTCTGGATGCTCCAGAACCAGTATGAGGCAGCTAAAGCCTGCGGCTTCGACAACGCCTTTGCGGACGGCACTATGCTGCTCCCTGAGTGCTCCAACGGAGCTCCCGACCTTCTCGACGAGGCTCGCTTCGAGATGGAATGGATGTTCAAGATGATCGTCGGCTCCGGGGATTACGCCGGCATGGCATATCATAAGGCTCACGATGAGACCTGGACAGGCCTGGGCGTCGCTCCCGCAGACGATACCAAAAAGCGTATCATCAAGCCTCCGACGACGGCTGCGACCCTGAACCTTTCAGCCTGCGCAGCTCAGGCGTCAAGGCTCTGGAAGGGAATAGACGACAGCTTCGCCGAAGAATGCCTTGAAAAGGCCAGGCTGACCTATGAGGCGGCTAAAAAGCATCCTGACATGATGGCTCCGCTGGATGAATCCGTCGGCGGCGGCGCTTACGGAGATACGGATGTCTCGGACGAATTCTACTGGGCGGCTATGGAGCTTTTTATCACCACAGGCGATGAGAGCTATTATGAGGATGCGAAGAGATCCTCCTTCTTTCTGAAGATACCCACCTCTCTGGGAGGCGGCGAGAGCGTTGACACAGTCGGCAGCTTCGATTGGGGCAACACCGCTGCTCTCGGGACCCTGAGCGCTTCGCTGAACGAAAAGAGCTTCTCTTCCGATGAGAGCAAGAGCGTCAGAGAAGCAATAATCTCGGCCGGAGACCATTTCCTCGATATCGAGAAAAAGCAGGGCTACGGCCTGCCTTACGGCCAGAGCACCCTTAGCTACAACGACAGCGATAAGGGCTATATCTGGGGCTCGAACTCGTTTGTCGCAGATAACGCTATCCTGCTGGGCTACGCCTATATCGTCTCCGACGAGGACAAATACCTCGACGGAATGATCGGCGGCCTCGATTATCTGCTGGGCAGGAATGCGCTGGATTATTCCTATGTTACAGGCTACGGCAGCCACACCACCGAGAACCCACACCACCGCTACTGGTCGAACCAGATCGACAGCACCTTCCCGAAGGCTCCCTGCGGAGTCCTGGCTGGCGGCCCGAATTCCGGTATGCAGGACCCTTGGGTGCAGGGCATGGGCTGGAAGAAGGGAGCTATCGCTCCGCAGAAATGCTACCTCGACAATGTTGAGGCCTGGTCTGTCAACGAATGTACTATCAACTGGAACGCTTCGCTGGCCTGGCTCTCATCCTTTGCGACGGCTCAGACAGTCGGAATAAAGGTCGGCAGCACAGGCTCTGCGGCGGGAGTCGAGAACAACGGGGGCGAGGGCAAGTCCAACGATGCTCCGACTTATGATGAGGAGACCGCCGAGAAGAACGCAGACACCGCTAAAGCATCCCGCTCGGAGGACAAGGAAAATGCCCCCTCGGATGACGGTAAGTCTGACGGAAAGAAGAGCTCATCCTCCAAGGAGAGCGAGGATGAAGAGTCTTCTTCAAAGACCTGGGTCATCGTGCTTATCGTTGCGGCGGGAGTAATAGTCCTGATCTCTATCGAGGTGTTCATCTTCGAGATGGTCAAGCTCAATAAGCAGACCGCCCGGGCTCAGGCTCCGGCACAGCCTCAGCCTCCTCAGCAGCCCGCTCAGCCTGTACAACCTGCACAACCTGCACAGCCTGAGCAGAGCAGCGCAGATGATAAGGGCCAGAGCTGATCTAAACAGTGCCGTGCGGCGATAGGCCGCGCTGTCAAAACGCGAATTAACGGGTATCCTTCTGTGAGGGATGCCCGTTTTTCGGTGAATACTGTCTGTAATACCGGGCACAGAAAGAATACTATTTTAGTATTGTTTTGTGAAATTTTAACAAATATACCTCCCAGTGTTTTACGTAAAAACAATTGACAAAATAATATTTCCATGCTATAATATATAGTGGTTAATTTGGAGCATTGCAGGCTTCTGCTGTTCCGGATCTGAAACGGAGGCCTTTTAATTGAGCGATAAACAAAGCGGCATAACTTTATCAAGAAAGCAGATACTCATAGGAGCTATCGCTATACTGATACTTTTCGCAGTCGGCATAACCCTTGCCGTAAACTGGAGCAAATGGTTCGGAGGAGAAAAGGATCAGAGCAGCTCCGGTTCAGAGAGCAGCGTCTCGGTCGAGCTCGACCCTAACGCCGGAGAGTACACAGGCAAAAAGCCTGCCGATAAGGGCGGCGCCCAGGAGGGGATAAAGATCCCCGGATATCCGACGATAACCGTCGCTAAGGATAAGGAGGATGTCGTTATGGCACTCCTGAACCCGGAGGGCAACCCCTGCTATTTCAAATTCACTATTGCCCTCAAGGAGAATAACGAGACTATCTATGAATCCAAGTATGTCGCGCCGGGCAAGTGCATCTACGATGTGCACCTTAACAAGGCTCTTACAGAAGGAGAGCACCCGGCTGTCATAAAAATATCAACGATCTCGCTCGACGGGAAAACGCCCCTTAACGGCGCAAACGTCGAGACGGTACTTATAGCGAAATGAGGTGATGCGTTTTGAAACGAAAGATCCTGGTAACAGTTTTCAGCGCGGCGGCTGTCCTGTGCTATGCGGCGGGCGGCCTGCCATTTGGAAGGGCAGAGCCCCCGGCGGCGATCACTGCTTATGCATCGGAGGCTCCCGGAGAGGGTCTGACCTATAACTATTCCGAGGACAACACAGTCCTGGAGATAACAGGTACAGGTGCGATACCGGATAAACAGTTCCAGTATAAGAAATCGCTGAAAAAGGTCATCATCGGTGACGGTGTTACCGCTATCGGCAATTCCGCCTTTTATCAATGTACTTCGCTGGAAGAAGTGATAATAGGTAACGGAGTCACTTCTATCGGTGAGAAAGCATTTTCTAACGATGAGAATATCTCATCGCTGACAATGGGCAGCTCGGTAAAGACTATCGGCGACTATGCTTTCTATTGGTGCACAAAACTAAAAGCTGTTGAGCTGGGTGAAGAAGTCACATCTGTCGGAAAATATGCTTTTTCGTGGTGCACATCGCTAGGGACCCTGTCGGTCAAAAACGGCAAACTGGGAAATTATGCCTTTAACCACTGCTCCTCGCTCAGTTCTGTTACGATGGGAGCCGGCGTCCAGTCTATCGGAGAAGGCACTTTTGGGGATTGCGATACTTTGGAGAATGTAACAATAGGCTCCGGAGTTGAAACGATCGGAAAATCCGCATTCGAGGACTGCGACACTCTCAAATCCGTCGTTATCGGAAACAAGGTCACAACTATCGGAGATAGAGCGTTCTATAGGGCCCCTTTGTTGGAAAACGTCGATATGGGCAGCGCCGTTGAGTCTATCGGAGAAGAGGCGTTTTACTATTGCATCAAGCTGAAACAAATCTCGATCGGAGCAGATGTATCGTCGATAGGGGATCGGGCTTTCTGCGGATGCTCAAAGCTTTCATCGGTAACTATTGCCGCAAACAGTAAACTGGCTTCTGTCGGTGACAGTACCTTTTCTGAGTGTACGAGCCTGTCCGGAATTGCAATACCGGGCAGCGTCACAGAGATCAGCAGTAAGGCTTTTTTCAACTGTCAAGCTCTTAAAAACGTCAGCTTCGGGGCAAACAGCAAACTGGCTTCTGTCGGTGACAGTGCCTTTTCTGGTTGTACGAGCCTGTCCGGAATTGCAATACCGGACAGCGTCACAGAGATCAGCAGTAAGGCTTTTTTCAACTGTCAAGATCTTGAAAACGTCAGCTTCGGAGCAAACAGCAAACTGGCTTCTGTCGGTAACGGTGCCTTTTCCGGTTGTACGAGCCTGTCCGGAATTGCAATACCGGACAGCGTCACAGAGATCAGCAGTGAGGCTTTTAACGAATGTCAAGCTCTTGAAAACGTCAGCTTCGGAGCAAACAGCAAGCTGGAAACTATCGGCTCATGGTGCTTTTATAAATGCAGAAACCTTAGTGAGATCAGATTTCCCGCAACAATAAGCAGCATCGGCACAGAAGCATTTTATCTCAGCAATAATATCACAGATGTCTATTTAACTACGGACCCTGACGGGCTGAAATGGGAAGACGGCGGATGCGACGACTTTATGAGCAGCAGAAACACCAAAGCCCATGTTCCGGCTGACTGCCTGTCAGACTATATCAAGTATTTCAAAGAATCTGTAAATGTCACTTTTGTAGGAGATCTTCCCAGCCTCTCGGGTATGACACTCGTCGAAGCAGTCGAACCGACCTGTGTCGAGGAAGGCAATATTGAATACTATATCGATGAGACTGCTGCCGGCAAGAGATACTATACCGACAGAAACAGGGAGAATGAGCTGACTTTTGAACAGACTGTTCTCCCCAAGGACGACAGCAAGCACGTCTGGGGTCTCACCATCCTTGCAAAGAAGAGCGATACCGACCCGACTATCGTTAAAAGATGTACCTGCACACGCTGCGGAAAGATCCTTGATACGCCCTATAATGAGAACGATCCGACTTATATAGTCACTATCCCTGCGACTATCAGGATAGACAGCAGCGGCAAGGCCGCAGCATCCATGTCGATAAGTTTCCGGAACATCAATACCGAGTGGAACCAGACAGATGCAGAAGAAAACGGTATCTGGTATCTCGGAAAGGCGGTAGCAGTAAGGCTCGTTGAGGTCAACGGCAAGAGTATCAATGAAGAGACGCAGTTCTCCCTTAACACCGGCGATGATCACACCGCTTCGATAGAATGTGACCTCAAGGTCAGGAGAATGGTCTACGATCCTGTGACCTCACAGTATTCTCCCTTGGTCTACAGCCCCTTCGATCAGGAGTATGCCAGCTTCCCGATCATGAGCGGATATATCGACGTAAGCTCTTTGGTGTATTATCAGGATGATTCCGTTGACCTGCTGTTCGACCTCGACGATGATTCGGGCGTCAAGGCAGGAAACTATAGCGGGACACTGACCTTCGAGATCTCTATCGAGGATATCAGGTCAGGCCCTTCGGTTGACCCTGGATATTCCTAAAACATTATTTCCAAAAAGGAGGAATAATATATGAAGAAATTAGCTGCTTGGCTGGCCGCTCTTACACTTGCCTGCACAGCGGTATTGACTGCTTTCGCAGAACCGACTGTCGTCCTTCCGGACCCGATGAAAGATTATGAGCCTGCTCCCGATACAGCAGGTGCGGATGTCCTGCTCAGCGCAGGGCCGGATTATATGCTGACTATCCCCTCGATCATCGAGCTCAACGGCGGCGACGACGAGATATACAGAGGAACAGCAAAGGTCGTTGCCACCAAGGTATTTATCGGAGAGAACGAGCGTCTGGCCGTAAGTCTTGAGAGCGCCTCGGGCTTCAATATGACAAACACCTCCGGAGGCACTGCAAAGCTGGCCTATACCGCCGAGACAACAGCCTTCGGCAAGGTCGGTAAGACCGCCGGCGGCAAGGTCGCACAGTTCGGCAATTCAAACTCCGAGCAGACCGCTGAGATCAGCTTCAGCACAGATACGGCTCCGGAATTTGCCGGCTCCTATACCGATCAGGTAACATTCAATATAGCGATAGAAAATACTAACAGTTAAGGGGAGGTAGACGAATATGAGAAAAGTTTTAGCACTTGCCGCTTCGCTGGTGTTTGCAGGGGCGATGGCAGTTTCCGCCATAGCTTACAGCGATCCCGCCGATGATCCCACAAATAACAACGATCAGCCCGATATTTATCAGATCGTCCCCGGCCTTGAGGGCGCGGATGACGACAATCCTTTAGCGGCGACGAGAAATACTGCCGTCACCTACGATCAGGATCCGGATTATCTTGTAACTATCCCTGCCGGAGTAGCTCTTTCCTCTGAGAATGAGACAGAGTTTACTATCCAGGCATCAAAGGTCAATCTTTTTGATAAAACAGGCATAATCGTAACGATCGACAAAGATACCGACTTCAAGGTATATCTCGGCGGAGACACTTCCAAGAGCGCTATCGACTATACCATCAGGCAGGACGGCAATACAGATTCCATCGCAGCAGGCGGATTAGCCGCTGCCTTCACCGAAGACGGCACGCAGAAGCTCTATTTCAGCAAGATCGACGATACCACAGCTCCCAAAGCCGGCAGCTATTCCGGGACTCTGACTTTCGATATCGCAGTAGAGACCCTGACATCTCAGACAGCAGGCTGACAGAGATATAACAGGAGGATAATAATATGAAAAGAATTCTTGCAGGATTATCTGCACTTACGATCGCGGGAGTTATGGCTCTGACAGCTTTCGCACAGGCGGACAACACAGAAATAGGACCTGGTACCAACGGCTCTCCGACACCCGATAACGCCGGAACTACAGTAAACTACGACTCGGATGTAAGGTTTATGGTAACTATCCCCAAGTCGGTTACCCTGACTGATTCCACCGCCGGCACACCTTTCGAGATCTCAGCTTCAGATGTCCATCTGCTCTTTCAGACGGCTATTGCTGTTTCGATCGACGGCAGCTCTGAGCTGAAGGTAACATCCGACGAGGGCGCTGAACTGCCATATACGATAATGAAGGGCTCTGATTCCTGTTCTCCCGGAGACAAGGTCGCTGTCTTTGACAACGATGACTCGGAAAGTCTCACATTCAAGATCGACCCTAATGCTGTTCAGTACGCGGGCGAATATGACGGAACGCTTACATTCAATATTTCTGTTGTAGAAAGCAACGGCTGATAAATGATCGGAGGATAATGAAATGAAAAAAATAGTTGCTTTGCTATCTGCACTCACACTTGCCGGAGTTATGGCTTTGACAGCTTTTGCTGTGCCCACCCCGGATCCGCAAGAACAGGACGAAGAAGAGTTGTATACCATAACGCCGGATGATGACGGCGAGCCGGATCCCGAGTCTGTCGGGACTGCCGTGCTGTTCAGCGTAAACCCCGTTTTTACCGTTACTATACCCAAGCAGGTCGTTCTTTCGGAAGAATCGGATGTGGCTTTCTCTATCCAGGCCTCTGATATCAGGCTCAGGCGGAGCGATACCATTGTCGTCTCCATTGATGAAAATGCGGTCCTTGAAGTGTCTGACGGAGAAGAATCTATCCCTTATTCCATAAGTAAAGAGGATGATACCCCTGTCAATCCGGGTTCTGCTGCCGCCAGTTTTTCCAATACTGACTACGGACCCGATACTATCATCTTCAATGCTGTCGATCCCGACGATATCCCCTATGCAGGAGATTTTTCAGGCGTGCTGAACTTTAACATCGAAGTCCTTTCACGCGAATGATGACAGGAACTGTAAGGATTGGAGGAATGGCAATGAAAAAAGCTATCAGCAGTATAGCCGCTCTGGCTCTTGCGGGGATATTCTCCGTAACAGCTCTTGCAGCGGCAGAACCTACTGTCATAGATCAGAACAGCCCGGAGCCTTCGGGCAAGGCTGACATCTTAACGAATGTCGAGCCTGAGTTCACAGTATCCATACCCGGAGACACAAATGTTGCCTTCGGTGCCGAGCATACGGATTTCGGTAAGGTCGAGCTTGTCAATGCACGCCTTGAGCCCGGAAAGGCTATCGAGGTCAGCGTTGAGTCCAACGGCAAGCTGGAAAACTCGGCGGATAATACCAAGACTATCGCATATTCACTGACTTACAGCTCCGATATGATGGATGTCCCGGAGTCGCTTGAATTTTCAGTAATGCTCCTCAAAGCCGGAGAAAATTTTGGCCTGACCATCGACATCGAAGCTCAGGAATGGGAAGCCGCTGCTGCAGGACAGTATTCCGGCACGGTAGATTTCAATATCGCCTGCGTCGATGCCCCCGAGGGCAATGGTGATGGCAGCCACGGCGATCATCCGTAAGGAGGGCAATGCATGAAGAAAAAGATATCAGCTTTTCTTCTGTGTGTTTCAATGATCGCTGCAAGCAGCTTTACAGCCTTCGCAGATGACCCGGCAGTCCTGACACCGGATAAGCCGGGAGGCTCGGCATCGGTGAGTACCGAAGTCCCGGCCGCTCATAAGATAACGGTTATCATCAAGGGCGAGGGTAAGATCACGCTGGACGGCAGCGAGGGCACGGAGTTCGACGCAGCACGTCTCTCTGAGCCGGAAGCGGCAGTCATACCGGCGGATGGCTGGAAGCTCCTCAAGGTCGAGTATAACGACGAGGATGTTACCTCCCGGCTGACAGACGGCAAATTCAAGCTGCCCCCGGTAAACAAGGACGGCGTTATCAAAGTCGAATTCGATGAAGAGCCTGCGCCTCCGCCTCCTCCGCCCCCGGATGACGGCGGCAAGGATACACCGCCCTCGACAGGAGTTGTCGGCGGGATCTCGATAGGCTCCGCAGCTCTGCTGACGGCTTTTGTGCTCATCAAGCGCCGCAGCAGGAACAGCACAGAAAAATAACAGATAAAAAAGGCAGCTCAGGCTGCCTTTTTTGCTGCGGGAAAAGTGTATCCTCCCAAAGGGAACGCTATCTGTTGTGCCTTTAGGAGCCTTCCTCCACTTTGGGTGCTTATTGACAAATTAAGAAATATATGTTAAAATATATCAGATAGTTTATTTTTTTATGAGGAGGAGAAAAGGATGAAACTGTTAAGAAAAGCCGCCGCAGCTCTCTGCTCCGCTGCGCTGGCAGTAAGCCTTATGGTGCCGGCCGGAGTTTCGGCTGCCGAGGGCGATAATATGGCTATATTCCATTGGGATGATTATCTCGCTGAGGAGCCTCTGTTCGTGCCTGTGGACGGAGTCGAGTCGATAAGCAACGCTCTGGGGGCTTTTGCATACGACGGCAAGGGCTCTGTCCTTGCTTATCCCGAGCCGGGAGATACAGGAAAGGTCATTGTCGGCTGGACAAGGACAGAAGGAAGTTCAGAGATATACAGCCTCTATAACGGCGCTTCCGGGCAGGTAGACCTCTACCCTGTATTTGCCGACGCTGTAAGCCTCGATACCATCCAGCTCACTGCCGACACAGCAGTGCTCCCGGAGGTCGGAAAAGATGTAGTCAATAACGTTACCTCCAGCGTCAGCGTTCCCGCTGATGCTCCGTATAAGGTGTCAAGCGCTTATATCAGTACGGCCGACAGTGTGTTCAAGGACAACAGCTTTTACTATCTGACCGTAAATATCGTTTCCCAGGACGGTAAGGCTTTCAGCTTCACCTATAAGGACGGCACCCAGCTTGTATACGATGTCAAGGGCGCATCGGTAAACGGTGAAAAGGCAAATGTTCAGTGGGAATCGACTCCCGGCGAAAACAGTCTGATCGTTTATTTCCCCATAGCTCTCGGAACCCCGGAGACGGTCAAGCTCAATTTAAACGGCAACGGCTACTTCCCCGATAAATCTATTGATATCCCCAGAAACTCCGGCTATGCTTATATGCATCTCAGCGATATAGACGGAGATCAGTACCCGATAGGCGACGGAGATCACAGATTTGATGTCTGGTGCAGCGATCCTGAACTGACCACCGCTTTCGGCGGTATCAGATACAGCTATTTCGATAAAGATACCGACCTCTATGCTCGCTGGTGCGATGTCATCCATGAGATCAATCTCACCGTTGAGACCCCGCTCTGCGGCGATGATGTGCTCCTTACCGACGAAGCCGGCAATACTCTTGAACAGATCAACATCACTTCCAGGCTCGGGAACATCCTCCGCGAGGTCGAGCTCGTGCCCGGAGCCAAGGGGCTTATCCCCGCAGGGTCTCATTATACCAACGAGCCCAATATCACCTGCGATGTCCCCGGAGTAGAGGCAGAGGCGACCTGGATCAAGTCCGATAAGGATCCTTCCGCTATGGATATAGATACCGAAGTCAATCTGTTCTATGGCACTCTCTACGGCGAGCAGGACTATATGTTCGTCATCAATGCCCACCGCAAGGATGGCGCACCCATCTTTGCCGAGGATATGGTCATCAATGTGAACAATGTCAAGGCCGGTTCCAGAATGGTGCTCAGAGCTTCCAAGGCCGGGCTTGTCTCCTCGCTGACGACGATCTCCAAGGGCGGCACTACCTTTACCGTAGTCGGCGTCATCACAGCCGATCACGTTTGGGGTGCAGGAGTCACGACCCTTGCCGCGGGCTGCGAGGAAAAGGGTATAATGACCTTTACCTGCCGCCAGAATGACGCTACCAAGACCGAGGATATTGACCCCTTCGGCCATAAGTGGGAGGACTGGAAGGTCGTAAAGCCTGCCACTGCCACCGAGGACGGCCTTGAGATGAGAGTCTGCGACAATAACGGAGAGCATACCGAAACTAGGATCATCCCCAAGACCGGTGAAGCTGCTCCTGCTCCGGCTCCGGCCCCGAGCGAGCAGAGCCCCGCTCCGACAGGAAGCGCACCTGTCCTTCCCGCTGCGGCTGCTGCGGGCGCTGTCCTGACAGCCGTTATGATAGTCTGCAAGAAGAAGCAGTAAGTCATTTGCCCGGGGGCTGCCGGGAGATCAAAGAAAACATAACTCATAAACCGTATATCTTTCCGTATACAGCGGAAGGGTATACGGTTTTTTATATGCGGATAGCTGACCGCAGCGGCGGCAGCAGTTGTTAAAATAGACTGCCGCGAGGGATGACTCAGCGAATTTGTTGTGCAAAACAGATAAATTGCTCTGAAAACTATTGACACGACGGTTGGTTTGTGATATGGTTAGTTACAGAAGTAATTAACCCATTAACAAACTAACCAACAAAGGAGGGGAAACAGGATGTGGGTAGGGATGATACTCGTGTTCGCGTCATGGATAGCCGGGAGCATTTATAAAGAGAGAAAAAGCAGCGGGATAAAAAGATAAGCTGCGGAGACAAAAGAAAGAACTAAGAAAGAACAAAAGAAAGAGATCTTCGAAAGGAGTGCAGAATGGAACTTAGATTTGACAGCGAAAAGCCGATATTCCAGCAGCTTTCTGACTGGATAGCGGATAACATCATCCGGGGGGCGTTTGCCGAAGGCAGCCAGATCCCCTCGACCACAGAGATCTCGGTGACCTATAAGGTCAATCCGGCGACTGCGCTGAAGGCGGTCAACATACTCGTCGATAAGGGAGTTATCTATAAGAAAAGAGGGCTTGGGATGTTTGTTTCGGAAGGTGCCTGCGAGATGCTCATAAAGGAGCGGCAGGAGGAATTCTACGGGAGCTATGTAAAGACAATGCTTGAAGAGGCAGAAAAGCTGGGGCTTACAAAACAGGACCTGATAAATATGATAAACAAGGCCTGAAAAAGAAAGGAAGATAAAAAATGAGGGGAATAGAGATAAAGGAAGTAACAAAATACTACGGAAAGCATAAGGCGCTGGAGAATATCAGCGTAAATATAGAATACGGCAAGATATACGGCCTGCTGGGGCGCAACGGCGCCGGCAAATCGACTCTGGTGAATATCATCTCCAACAGAGTATTTGCAACAAAAGGCGAGGTCTTAATCGACGGCGAGCCTGCAAAGGAGAACGAGAATGCTCTCTCGAAGGTCTTTACCGTCAGCGAGCAGAACTTTCTGCCGGTGGATATGAAGTTTCGGGAAGCCGTAAAGCTCACCAAGAGCTTTTTCCCCAGCTTCGACGAGGAGTATGCTTTAAAGCTGGCCGGGATGTTCGAGCTGGATATGAAAAAGAAGCTGGCAGCTCTCTCAACAGGCTATAACACCATATATAAGGTCATCCTCGGGCTGGCAGTAGGGACAGATTACGTCATCTTCGATGAGCCTGTCCTGGGGCTGGATGCAAATCACAGAGAGCTCTTCTACAAGCAGCTCATAGAAAGATACAGCGAGCAGGGCGGGACATTCATCATCTCGACCCACCTGATAGACGAATGTGCTTCCCTCATAGAGAGAGCTGTCATCATTGACAGCGGAAAGCTCATCGAGGACTGCGACACCGAAGAGCTGCTTGCCGGCGCCTATACTGTTACCGGCTCTGCGGCGGCTGCGGATGCATACGCTCAGGGTAAAGAGATCATCGGCAGCGATGCTGTCGGCGGGCTGAAGTCGATATACATCAAGGGCAAGCCGGAGAATGTCCCCGAGGGGCTGGAGATCTCCAAGGCGAGCCTGCAGAACATATTTATCAGACTTACAGAGAAGGGGCAGAAGTAAGGCTCCGAACCCGGGAGCATAGAGAGGGGAATATATATATGAGAACAAAACTGTTGATAAAACATTCCACAATGCGTATGGCAAAGAGCTGGATAGCGACGATGCTTGTATTGCTGTTCTGGGTCGCATTCATTTCAGTGGGAGAAATAAGGTCGGAGAAAAACAAGATCGATGATCTGATCCGGGAATTCCAGACAGTGGAGCAGATACCCGAGAGCAAGATAGAGATCGTTGCAGACGCCGGTATGCCCTTTCCGATGATGTTTTCGATAATGAGCGCTATGCTGGGGCTTGCATCTGTAGTAGGTATCTATGCCATCGGTATGCAGATGTCTGCATCGAGACGCAGCGTCGCCAAGGCGACTTTTGCACTTTTCCTGGAAATGACAGTGGCGATCGGGGCGCTCAACTGGGTGTTTGTTCTGGTCAGGAGGCTGGTCGAGGATAAGATCTTAGCCTCCGATTATCCGCAGTTCAGGGAAAAGCTGCTGGATAGCGCCGCACCCTCCCTTATGGCAGCCGAGGCGCTGATATATCTTGGGATGATGCTGATGGGTTGTATATGTGCGATGCTGATGATGCGCTCTACTGTTTGGGGGATCGTTTCAATGATCGCCGGGATGCTCGGAGGAGTGGCCGGCTCTATCCTGGTCACCTCGCTCTTAGAGAAAAACGCCGTCCTGATAGCGGCTGTTGTCGGAGCAGTGGCTGTTCTGGCGGTGGTATGCTGGAGGCTGATCGTTACACAGTCTGTGCTCGGGGCAACATTTTTCAAGGTCAGATAGGAGGTGAGCAGAATGACAAAAAATCTTGTTAAGTTCAACATAAGAATAAGTATGTTCCTGCTTCTGCTCGTTATATCAGCCTGCGGCGCGATCTTTGGAGCGCTGATAGATGCGGGCGCCCACGCTTCGCTCATCAGCGGATTTATGGTCGCCTGGCCGCTGGTCATAACAGGAGCGATAATATCCCAAGGAGTCTGCGCTCTGGCTATAGCCTATAATTCCACCAGAAGGTGCCTTATCCGGGCAACGCTCCTGCTGATGGCTGCCTATTCGGCCTTCGCCTGCATTGCAAACATCCTTACGAGGTCCATCATTACGCAGGTGACCGACAAGGCGGAGTTCGGATACATTATCACCCGCAGCGAGCTTATGGCGAAGCCTTTAGAGAATATTGCTTCCGCTGCCCTTGATCTGGTGTTCTGCTTTTCCTTCGCGGTGTTCGGATGTATGCTGGTGGGGCTGGGCAAAAGGCTGCCGACAAAGGCGACCGTTGCTATGTGGCTGGGCTTCATACTCCTTGTGGACAGCATCACCTTTTTCGGGGATGACATTTTCAGGCAGATGAGAGCGCCGAGCCAGCTTCAGGTCGGGCTCATTACAGTAACGCTTCTCGCTCTTTCGCTTTCGATGACGGTCTTCTGCTTCAAGACCTTTGATGCGAAGAGCAGTGTGATGAAATAATACAGATCAGCGCAGAGCCGCATAATAAAGACCGTATATCCTCCGCCGGGGATATACGGTCTGTGTTTATATATGAGCAGTAATATGCGCTGCCGGCCGGAAGCCCGGGCGCTTTCAGATCCTCTCGTGGAAGGTCCTTGAAATGACATCATCCTGCTGCTCTTTGGTGAGCTTGATGAAATTCACGGCGTAGCCCGATACCCTTACTGTGAGCTGAGGATATTTTTCGGGATGAGCCTGAGCATCAAGAAGAGTCTCGCGGGTGAATACGTTGACGTTAAGGTGATGCCCGCCTTTTTCGACGTATCCGTCCAGCAGTGAAATAAGGTTGTCAATCTGCTTTTCGTTGGGAATATTGTTTGACATTAGCTTACATCTCCTTCTGTTTGTTTTCGCTGTCTGGGTCGAGCTCTGTGGGCTGGCAGCAGGCTCCGGGCTTGCCGCCGCAATCGGTGGTGCTGAATGTGCTGACTCTGACTCCGCCGTCGCTGTCGCTGATATCGACGGTGAGGTGTCCGCTGCCGTCTTCGATCAGCTTGTCGATCATTTCGACCAGCTCGTCCAGCTCGCCGTTCTCATCGTCTTTGGTAACAAGGTAGCCCATTATTTGTTCAGCTCCTTTGCGATGCTTTCGATATCAAGGTCTCCGACGAATACTGTGCTGTCCTTGCCGAGGGCATCGGGGATTATGGAGAAGGTATTGGAGATACCGTCCTGTGCGTTCCTCCAGGGGAGCTTGGCGACAGAGGAAAGGGAAGCGAGAGCGCCGTGCTGATCTCTGCCGTGCATAGGGTTGGCTCCCGGAGCAAGGGGGATGCCCATTTTCCTGCCGTCGGGGGTGTTGCCGGTTTTCTTGCCGTAGACGACATTGGAAGTTATCGTCAGTATCGACATAGTCGGGATGCTCCCGCGGTAGGTGTGGTGCTTTCTGATCTTGTTGATAAAGCGAGTAACGAGATCGACTGCGATGCTGTCAACTCTGTCGTCATTGTTGCCGTATTTCGGGAAATCTCCCTCGATCTCGTAGTCAACGACTATGCCGTTCTCATCTCTGATGCACTTGACCTTTGCGTATTTGATAGCCGAAAGTGAATCTGCGACTACCGAGAGCCCAGCGATGCCTGTTGCGAAGTATCTCTTGACATCTCTGTCGTGCAGAGCCATCTGGATCTTCTCATAGCAGTATTTATCGTGCATATAGTGGATGATGTTCAGGGTATTGACATAGAGCCCTGCCAGCCATTCCATCATATCGTCGTATTTTTCCATTACGTCGTCGTAATCGAGATAATCTCCGGTGACAGGTCTGTATTTCGGGCCGACCTGGATCTTGAGCCTTTCGTCAACACCGCCGTTGATAGCGTAGAGCAGGCATTTTGCCAGATTTGCTCTTGCTCCGAAGAACTGCATATCCTTGCCGACTCTCATGGATGATACGCAGCAGGCGACGGCGTAATCGTCTCCGTGAGTCGCTCTCATAAGGTCGTCGTTCTCGTACTGTATCGAAGAGGTCTTTATCGACATCTTTGCGCAGTAGCGCTTGAAGTTCATCGGCAGCTTTGTGCTCCAGAGGACTGTCATATTCGGTTCGGGAGCGGGGCCGAGGTTGTCCAGAGTGTGGAGATATCTGAAGGATGTCTTGGTTACGAGGGGAGTGCCGTTTATGGTAACGCCTCCGATAGATTCCGTTACCCAGGTCGGGTCTCCGGAGAAGAGGGCGTTATATTCAGGCGTTCTGGCAAATCTGACGAGCCTGAGCTTCATAATGAAGTGGTCGATGAGCTCCTGGGCCTGTTCTTCTGTAAGGATGCCGCGCTTGAGGTCGCGCTCGATATAGATATCGACGAAGGTCGAGGTGCGCCCCAGAGACATAGCTGCGCCGTTCTGCTCCTTGACTGCGGCCAGATAGCCGAAGTAGAGCCATTGGATAGCTTCCTGTGCATTCTTTGCCGGGCGGGAGATATCGAAACCGTAAATAGCGCCCAGCTCCTTGAGCTGCCCCAGCGCTCTGATCTGCTCTGCCAGTTCTTCGCGGACCTGGATGTTCTTGGAGGTCATCCTGACGAGGGAGGTAGCGAGCTGATTTTTTTTGTCTTCGATGAGGAGGTCGATGCCGTAGAGGGCGACACGCCTGTAATCTCCGATGATACGTCCTCTGCCGTAGGCATCGGGCAGGCCGGTTATGATGGCGGATTTTCTTGCGAGCCTCATTTCGGGAGTATATACGTCAAAGACGCCCTGGTTATGGGTCTTTCTGTATTCGGTAAAGATCTTGACTACTTCCGGGTCTACTTCATATCCGTTCTGAGTGCAGGCGTTCTGCGCCATTCTGATGCCGCCGAAGGGCTGGAGCGAGCGCTTGAAGGGCTTGTCTGTCTGTAGGCCGACTATCTTTTCGAGGCCTTTGATGATATATCCGGCCGGATGGGAGGTTATAGTCGAGACGACCTTGGTGTCCATATCCAGGACTCCTCCGGCCTCGATCTCCTGCCTGGCCAGCTCTGAGACTTTATCGCGGAGCTTCTGTGTCGCTTCTGTCGGAGAGGCAAGGAAGCTGTCGTCTCCTTCGTAGAGGGTATAGTTCTTGTTGATGAAATCTCTGAGGTCGATCGCTGTCTTGCTCCATCTTCCGGGAGCGAAGCCTTCCCATTCGGGCATGAATTCCTCGGACATAATGACCCGCCTTTCGTGTTAGTATCAATATATAGTGTTTTGAGCGCAGCAAATACACTATATATTTTATGCCGTTTATATGATAACATACAAATATAAAATAGTCAATACCTTTTGATACAGAAATAAAGTGCTGCCGCAGGCTCTTTTCTATACAACTTCACTATTGACCCGCCGGGGGTGATTTCCCGGGTAGGAAAATATTATTTTTCTACGTGTATATTATCCCCGGAAAGGGCAATACTATGCCTGTAAGACAACGTGGCAAGGGACACAAAGCTCTCCGCATTCGTGCGGGTCTGAAAGGAGAGAGAAGAATGCTTGATAAGATAGCGCTTTTCCTGCTTATCGTCGGAGGACTCAACTGGGGTCTGGTCGGGCTCTTCGAGTTCGATCTCGTTGCTTTCCTGTTCGGCGGCTCGACAGCCGTGCTCAGCAGGATAGTCTATGTTCTTGTCGCTGTTTCGGCGATCTGGTGCATCTCCTTGTTCTTCAAGGAGAACGAGCTCGTCGAGGCGAACTGACAAAAGAATGCCGGCAAGATGAAAGGGAGCCGACTGTTAAAGGGCGGCCGGGAAGCCGAGGGTTTGCAAAGGCAGCCTGCGTCAGGCTCCGATGTCATGATGCGTTCATCTCATCAGAGAGCCGGCAGCAGCTCGGCTCTCTTTCATCTTGTCGGCCTTTGATATGCAAGTGCGGGATAATTTTCTTGCATTTTATATATTTTTGCCATCCGGTGCCGAAAATATTTCGCTGGAGCTAATTTTCCGTTCATTTTCACATTGCTATCATATAGGCCGAAATTGCAAGATAAATTGACTATATTCGAGCCAGATTATTTGTGTAATGCGACGAAATTTCGACGTGCTTCAAAAAAAGGCTGAAACCCGGTTGACAATTTTCGGAATACAGATTATAATTATAACTGGTGTTAAGGTTCAAATTTTATTTGTAATTAACATCCGTTTTGTTGTCTCCTTTCTTTTGTTCTACACATAGTTTTTTCATTTTGCCTTCGCAGGACACCGTTGTCCTGCATTTTTTTTGCCGCAAGCCCCGGAAGCCCCAAAAAGCCCGGTTCTTGCGTGTTTTTTCGTTCTGAGGAGGATCAGCCTGAGACATATACGAAAAATTTGAAAATTTTACATAAAAATGCTTGAAATCAAAGGCTCGGTATGGTATAATTGTAACATCAAAAACGTTTGCGTAAATTCGCAGCGCCAGAAGGAGTCTTTATTTTGAATATTTCAGTCGACCCCGCCTTTGAATGTAAGGGGGTCAGTTGTGTCAGACTGACTGCGGGAAGATACTATGCCGTTGTTTCTCCCTCTACGGGAAGCAGCGTCCTCAGAATGTATGACACAAAGAACAGCATCGAGGTCTTTCGCTACAGCGAAAGCTGCACTCTTGATGACTATAACAACGCCAGAGAGATCTGGGGCCTGCCGACGCTCTATCTGCCCAACCGCTTCGACGCCGGCGTATTGAAGACCTCCGACGGAGAATATCATCTCCCTGTGAACGATACCCTCTTCGGCAACCATATCCACGGCTGGGCGCATAAAAGAGCCCATAAGCTGGAAACTGCTGAGGTCAGAGGCGATAAGGCCGTCTGCGTTACCTCCTATACCTTTGACAAGGATGACGAGATGTTCTCCTGCTTCCCGCTGAGCTTCAGGCTGACTTATACCTACGAGCTCTCGGAGGCGGAGGGCCTGAAACAGACCCTTAAGCTGGAAAATCTTTCGGACAAGCATATCCCGGTGTCGCTCTGCACTCATACCTGCATAAATGCTCCGATAGTCACCGGAGGCAGCCAGGAAGGGCTCAGACTCACTGTCCCTGTCGGGGAGAGATGTGAGCTCAGCAGCAGATGCCTCCCGACAGAAAGGCTGCTGCCCCTGACGGATGCTGATAAATGCTACATCAACGGCACCAAGAAGCCGGTCCTGAACGTTATCGACAACGAGATGTATACCGCCGCCGAGGGCGAGCTGGACGGCAAACCTTTCTATGGGGCGACTGTTACTGACCTTAACAGCGGCAAGCGTATCTGCAACGAGATATCCCCGGAATACAGATTCTGGAATATGTGGAACGACCGCGGCGGCAACGGCTATTTCTGCCCCGAGCCTATGACCGCTATGATAAATGCGGCTAACCTGAAGCTGGATCCTGCTGTAAGCGGGCATAAGGAGCTCGGAAAAGGCGAGAGCTATGTCTGCTGGCAGAGATTCTTTACATTGGCATAATGGGTATCATAGGAGATATCGCAGAGCATCTGGGGGCCAATGTCGTCACCGGGTTCGGTTTGACAAAGGAACAGAAGAAAGAAAGAGGCAAGTGGGGAGCGCTGTTTGCTGTTGTGGCGCTGATCATCCTGCTCATCAGCTTTCTCAGGACGCAGTCTCTAAAAAATGCCGACCTGCTGGGTGGAAAGAAAACTATCGAAACGTTCCTGCATACGAATGTCACCTGTATGGCGCTGGTATTGGCGATGGCATTGGCGATGATCGTCATCTGCTTCAAGACCTGGAAGGGCAGAGCAAGCTCTATCTATCAGTTGATCTTCGTCGGCGCCTGCTGGCTGCTGATCTTATACAGCGGCATCACGACTATGATGGCAGTGCATAATATCAGCCGGGAGCTGGACGGGCCGAAGACAGTAAATATGCAGCAGTATGTGCTCTGTATGCGCGGCAGCGACTATATTCTCGCTTTCGACGAGGATGAGTCAAAGGACGGTGTAGTCCTGGTCATCCCCAAGGAAAAGTATGATGAGCTCAGCGCCGGGGAAGTCTCTACAGAGACCTATCTCTCCAGAACGATGAGGCTCATACAGGAATCGGAGTATGTAGAATACAAGAACGCAAAGCTCTATGCGTCCCCCATCGAGATCAGCTATTATCCCGATTCGATAATCTATGAGAGCTGCGCTTTCGACCGGGAAGCCGGAGCGCAGGCAGCTCAGAACGGACAAAGTGATTTAAGCTAAGGCTTAATATAAGACGGGCGCGTTGATAGGAGCGCTCCCAATCATCAAATATGAAAGGTGGAACTATCATGAAATTCGGATTTTTTGATGACGTAAACAAGGAGTATGTCATCACCAACCCGAGAACTCCTTACCCCTGGATCAATTATCTCGGCACACAGGAGTTTTTCTCCCTCATCTCCAACACCGCCGGCGGCTACAGCTTCTTCAAGGATGCCCGCCTCAGGAGGATCACACGTTACCGCTATAACAATGTCCCTGTTGATATGGGCGGCAGATACTTCTATATCAATGAGGGCGGCAAGGTATGGTCTCCCGGCTGGAGCCCTGTAAAGACCGAGCTCGATTCCTATTCCTGCCGCCACGGTATCGGATATACCGTTATCAAGGGCGTTAAGGACGGCCTCAGCGCGGAAGTTACTTTCTTCGTTCCTCAGAATTTCAACGGCGAAGTTCAGAAGATGGTGCTGAAGAACGAATCCGATAAGCCCAAGAGCTTCAAGCTCTTCTCCTTCCTGGAGTGGTGCCTCTGGAACGCTTCCGACGACGGCGAGAACTTCCAGAGAAACTTCAATACCGGCGAGGTGGAGATCGAAGGCTCTACTATCTTCCATAAGACAGAATATAAGGAAAGACGCGACCATTTCGCATTCTATACTGTAAATGCCGATATCTGCGGCTTTGATACCGACAGAGAGACCTTTATGGGCGGCATATACAACGGCTTCGCCAACCCCGGCACAGTATTCGCCGGCAAGCCCGCAAATTCCGTAGCCGACGGCTGGAGCCCCGTTGCTTCTCACTGCCTCGATATCACTCTCGCTGCCGGCGAGGAGAAGAGCCTCGTGTTCATGCTGGGCTATGTCGAGAACGGCAAGGATAAGTGGAATGCCGACGGCACAATGAACAAGAGCAAGGCCTACGCTATGATCGAGGCTATGAACACCGCTGAGAAGGCTGACAAGGCTCTCGCAGAGCTGAAGGCTTACTGGGACGGCCTTCTTTCGCAGTATCATGTCGAGACAGCCGACGACAAGCTCAACAGAATGGTAAATATCTGGAACCAGTATCAGTGCATGGTAACATTCAATATGTCCAGATCTGCTTCCTATTTCGAGAGCGGTATCGGCAGAGGCATGGGCTTCCGTGATTCCAATCAGGATCTGCTGGGCTTCGTTCACCAGATCCCCGACAGAGCAAGAGAGCGTATCCTCGACCTGGCTGCCACACAGTTTGAGGACGGCGGCTGTTATCATCAGTATCAGCCCCTTACCAAGAAGGGCAACGACGCTATCGGCGGCGACTTCTCGGACGACCCGCTGTGGATGATCCTCTCTACCGCACAGTATATCAAGGAGACCGGCGACTACACCATCCTTGATGAGTCTGTTCCTTACGATAACGACGAATCCAAGGCTCAGTCCATGATGCACCACCTCAAGATGAGCTTCTGGCACGTTGCAAAGGCTGTCGGCCCTCACGGCCTGCCTCTCGCAATGAGAGCCGACTGGAACGACTGCCTCAACCTCTCCTGCCATTCAGATACTCCGGGCGAGAGCTTCCAGACCTATACCTCTCCCAAGTACGGCGAGGAGAAGTTCAGCCGCGTTGCAGAGTCTGTCCTCGTAGCCACTATGATGAGCTTCATCGGGCCTGAGTATGTTGCCCTCTGCAAGTATAAGGGTCTCGACGACGAAGCTGCCGCTGCTCAGGCAGAGATCGACAAGATGAACAAGAACACCCTTGAGTACGCCTGGGACGGCGAGTGGTTCCTCCGTGCTTACGACGACTTCGGCAAGAAGGTCGGCTCCAAGGAGTGCGAAGAGGGCAAGATCTTCATCGAACCCCAGGGCTTCGCAGTTATGGGCGGCCTCGGTAAGGAGAGCGGCAAGGATATCGTAACGCTCAACTCCGTTAAGAAGTATCTCGATACCAAATACGGCCTTGTGCTGAACAACCCTGCATTTACCAGGTATTATAAGGAATACGGCGAGATCTCCACATATCCCGGCGGTTATAAGGAGAACGCAGGTATCTTCTGCCATAACAACGCATGGATAATCTGCGCTGAGGCGTTTGCCGGAAGAGGCGACCAGGCCTTCGAGTATTATTCCAAGATCGCTCCCGCATATCTTGAGGATATCTCCGACCTGCACCGCACCGAGCCCTATGTTTACGCTCAGATGATCGCCGGAAAGGATGCCAAGAGGCACGGCGAGGCCAAGAACTCCTGGCTGACCGGTACCGCTTCCTGGAACTTCGTTGCTATCTCCCAGTACATACTCGGTATAATCCCCGATTACGAAGGCCTCAAGGTAGATCCTTGCATCCCCGAGGCTTGGGACGGCTACAAGCTGACCAGAAAGTTCCGCGGCAACACTTACAACATTACATTCAAGAACCCCGAGCATATCAGCAAGGGCGTAAAGAGTGTTGTTGTTGACGGCGTTAAGATCAACGGAAATGTCCTCCCCGTATTCGAGGCGGGCACGGAGCACGAGGTAGAGGTAGTCCTCGGCTGATAAATGCTGACGAGGAGAGCTGTCGCATTCGCGCGGCAGCTCTTTTTCCTCCCGAAAAAGGCTGAGAACAGGGCAGGATACATTAACAGAAAAGAAACAATTTGTGCGCTTTGCTGTCCATTAGAGCCGATTTTAGTGCAATTTCTACATAAAGCCAAATTGACTCTGATTTTTGGATATGTTATAATAGATTTGGTAAAAAAGAGTTATGTTTAATTGTTTGAAGTGAGTTAAGGAGAATATGAAATGAAAAGAATTATGACTTACTTAGCGGGAACAGTTCTCGCAGTCGCTCTCGGCGCTTTCGCGGCAGCGGCAGAGGATATTACTGTCGAAGTCAGCGGCGCTGCCGAAACATCAGACGGCGTTTCCTATACTATCAGCGAGACAGATCTCGCAGGCGCACAGCTCAAATCAGATGCTTCCATAACTGTCAGCTATAACGGCGACGACAGCGATAGCTGCCCCGTAAAGCTGGTGTTCAGGTATTGGGATAAGAGCGCAGCCGATAAAAACGGCGGCGCAGGCGAGCCCTCTTCCTTCGAGGTGCCGGCAGGCAGCTTTGAGGGCGGTAAGGCTGAATTCAGCTTCGTAGACATACTCAAGGTCTTCAAGAAGGATGATCTTTCCCCCGTCTATGCAATAGATGTTGCTGCTGCCAACGGGACAGCCGTTACCTGCACAGGCGTCGAGGCAAAGGGTGTATGGTCGAAGGCCGATCTTGCTTCCAAGAACCTTTACAGCACAGTATGTGTTGATACCTCTTCGGCAAAGGAATCGACAAACTGGGGCCAGAGCCTTTCGGTCCATTTCGACCAGTTTGACAGCCTCAGACTTACTACCGACTCCAAGATCGTTGCTTTTTTTGAATCCCAGCTTACAAAAGACGCAAGTGTCTGCCCCGTAGAGCTCATCATCCAGAGCGCTGATGATACCATCTCTCCGAAAAGCCGTAACGGGCACGCCTGGGAGAAGGTCCCCGCGATCGCTTTCTCTGATTCTTTTGCTGTGTTCGATTACGCCGGGTTTATCAAGGCCTACGGCACAACGGATTTTAGATGTATCAGCACTCTCCATATCGGAGACGCAGGCAGAGGCACTATCAAATGTACCGGTTTCTATGTTCTGGACTGCGCAACTATCATCCCCAAGGAGGAGACTCCCGTTGAGGACAGCTCCGTTGTCGAGACAAAGCCTGCCGAGACTACCGCTCCCGCACCTGAGACTACTGCAGCGGCGGCAGCAGCTACCGAGTCTGTTGAATCCAAGGCTGACAGCAGCGAGAAGTCCGGTGCAAACGGCATTATATTCATCATCATCGGCGTTGTTGCCGGTGTCGGTCTGGCAGTTGCAGTGCTCTTCATCATCCTCGGAAGAAAGAGCAAGGAGACCTATGACGTTCAGAGGCACAGATTCGTAAAGAAGAAATAAGTCTAAGGAACCGCTATAATGAAAGCTATCGCCCCGCTGCAAAACAGTGGGGCGATCTTATTACGCAAAAAGGGTATTCCCGCTAAGGAATACCCTTTTTATTCTCTGTTATAGGCTTACTGCTCCTCGAACTGATCCTTGCCTACGCCGCAGAGAGGGCAGACAAAATCATCGGGAACGTCCTCCCAGGCAGTTCCGGGAGCTATGCCGCTGTCCGGCTCGCCGGCTTCGGGATCGTAGATATAACCGCAGATAGAGCATACATATTTCATAGGGATGACCTCCTTTGTTATGATACCTTTATTATACCATATCCCGGGAGGGTTGTCATTCATCATTTCGGAAAAAGGATAAATTCGTAGGAACGCCCAAAAGGAGAAAATCTCTTTTGTGCATATTAACATCAGAGAGGCTTGCCGTCAGCTTGTCTGCCGCATACAGCCGGTATCATTTCAGACTGTCTCTTACGATCTTTTCCAGCTTATCGGAACTGTCAGATATTATCAGCACGCACCAGCCGTTTGTTTCAAACACTTTGCCGCTGTCGATCTTGGGAAGCTCCTCCGGGACATATCCGTCAAAGTCGGAATGGCGCATCGCTTGGCGGTCGCGGAGAGCTTTCATGGCTTTTTCCGTGTCTCCGTCCCGGCGCTTTATGGCTGAGACTTCGTCTGCGAAGCCGCCGTTCTGGTTGTATACGATAAGCCCGCCGGAAAGCTCCGACTTAGGGCAGAAGAAGAGCTTTTCGCAGTTCTTTTCAAACTGCGGATCATCGTATACTGCCGAGCCTGTCAGTTTATCGCTGTCGGCATTGCTGAGCGCTTTGCTCAGCTCTTCAAAAGAAGGCAGGTTATCGTTTCCGCTCTCAGCGGAGTTTTGAGTAACTCCGGCGGGAGCGGCAGAGCTGTCTGAGCTGCTTTCCGATGCTCCGCAGCCAGAAAGCATCAGCATTGCAGACAAAGCGGCAATAATATATCTTTTTCCCATTTTTCCCTCCTTGCCGGAGACCACGGCACAATTTAAGTATAGCACCTCTCAGGGGAAATTGCAATAGTCAAGGCTCTCAAAGATCAGATTTCAGCCCTCCGGCTCAGGCAGTTCCTGAAAGCCGCCAAAGCCGGGCTCCTTTATGCTGAGATCCGCTGAAACGATTATACCATAAGATCGGGGAAGATACAATAGGGTGTAGCTGAAAACACGGAGAACTGCCGCATCCGAAGCCTTATGCGGCGCAAAGGAAGCCGGAATGAGGGTGGAGCATATCATACCGGGAAAAATTCTTTTGGGCTAAATTGACAAAACTGCTCCGAATGTGTTATAATATATCTACATAAATATCATCGGCCGAAGGGAGAAATTTGCTGTGGATATCAGAGCGATACTCGATCAATTCTGGAGCATCGAGGATAAGAATACCTTTGTTGCCGACAGCAGCGGGAACCTTGTATACCAAAGCGAGAAGAACGATCTTCCCGCTGATATAGTCTGGGATAAGATAAACAGCATTTCCTTTGATTTCGATGAGCAGGAGTTTATCGACAAGGAGCATTCCCTCTATTTCAGCGTCCGCAAGACTGTCGTCAAATACGGCGGCGAAAGCTGGGTCTGCTATCATGCAACGGATGTCAGCGAATATGCGCTGCTGCTCAGGGAGGTCTCGACCTATACCAAAAGCATCTCGAAGATGTCCAAGTTCCAGACCAGCATAATGAAAAAGCTGTCTATGTCCTTCGATAGTTTTCTGCCCGGGCTGGCGGATTACTGTATGGCAGATGAGGTCGTTATGTTTACGGAAAGAGAGGGGCAGATAACTAAGAGCACCTATTCCGGCGAGCAGATTATAAGGTTTTCAGAGCCGAATGCAGAACAGTATGCGGGATATTATGAGCTTAAAAGGGGAGCTTCTATCAACGGCCTGCGCTGTATCCTGAATTCGGAGGTACAGGGGATAAGGTGTGTTGTCCTTGTCAGGACGTCTGTGGAAATGGGCGCTGCCGATCTCATGGATCCTTCGATACATAATGTCATCAGCCTGTTTATCGAGAACAGTATCCTCAGAGAAAAGATCGTATACGAGAGCGAGCATGACAGGCTCACCAACCTTTATAACAAGGGCAAATATCTTTCGATGAAAAGCGAATGTTTCTGCTGCGTCGAAACTATAGCCGTCTACAACTTCGATATCAATAACCTGAAGCACATCAATGACACCTACGGGCACGAATACGGCGATGCGCTGATAGTAAAAGCTGCCAAGAGCCTGCACGCTGTCTGTTCGGAAAAGGTATTCGGGTTCCGTATCGGCGGAGATGAATTCATTATGGTCGCAGTCAATGTAACAAAAGAAGAGGCCGAGGAGATCCGCCGCAACTGGAGGTCGGCTCTCGACAGCCTTAATGAATGGGATAAAGATCTTTTCTGCTCTGCGGCCTGCGGGATGGCCTTCGGCAGCGGCGATCATATCTACGATGAGCTGTATGCCAGAGCTGACAAGCTGATGTATGAAGAAAAAAAGCTGCTTAAAAGCAAAGGTATAACCAGCCGCATCAGATCGGTATCGCAAGATTTATCATGACAAATAACCCGGTCAGCAGGAGCATCCAGAGAAGATGCCGTTTCCATTTGCCGGCAAGCAGGCCGATGAACTCGCGGATAAATGCGTTGGGCCAGAAATACCATTTGGTCTTGCTGCCGATGCCTTCAGCAGCAAGACCTTCTTTTTCCGAGATCATCCCGCTTCTGAGGACATGGTAGCCGGAGGTCGAGAAGGCGATCTTCGGGTCTTTGCAGCTTTCTTTTATCTTTTCAAGAGAAAAGCGCATATTCTCGACAGTATTCGTTGAGGCAGTTTCCGGTAGGATATGCCCGTCGTCGATGCCTTTTGAGAGAAGATATCTCCGCATAGACTCTCCCTCGGAGATGACCTCGTCAGAGCCCTGCCCCCCGGAGGGGACGAATACAGGCCGGGTTCCGGTAACCTTTGCCTGGTCGTCGGCAAAGGCAATGGCTCTGTCGATACGCCCCCGGAGCAGCGGCAGGGGAGTGCCATCATCCGAGACAGCGCAGCCAAGTATGATAACATGGGTCTTGTCCCGGCGAGGCTTCTTCACAGCAGCTATGAACGCGCAGAGCGAAGAGCTCAGAAGCATAGCCTCGAAGTAAACGAAGACAGACGTATAGATGCTCCTTACCGTAAAGAAGATCCGGGCTTCATCCTCGCTGCCTCCCGTGAAGCTCTCACCGTCCAGATAGGCGAAAAGATAGCCTGCTATTATGGCGGCACTTATCCCGAAGCCCAGCAGGTTTGCAGGATGAAAGCCCTCGCGTTTGACAAGGACGAAATTGCTGACTGTAAAGGCGATGACGAATAAGGCCATTATCGGCCCGGTCAGATACATGAAGGATGAGCCTGCTTTTCGCATCCCCGAAAAGATATATGACATTCCCAAGGGCTGTATCGAGCTGAAAATATCGCTTTCCAGCGCTGAGACGACCTGAATGAGAAGATCGAAGGCTGCACAGATGATGAAGAGCGCTATACCTCCGATGAAAAGGGTAGTATAGGAATACAGCTCTGTCCTGCACCGGAGGATGAATGTCGAGACGACGAGAGAGACCATAGTCCAAAGATAGATATGGACAAAGAGGACTATCAGCCCGCAGCCGGAAAAGTCGCCGTTCACCATGTTGTAGATTATCCCTCCGGGGAGGATCTTTACATACTGCAGCATACCTTCTCCGCGGCTCATCAGGAACACTTTTCCGCGGCCTATAGCTGTTACGGCCAGACGGTCAGGGCTCTTTTCGCTGACGGAAAGCTCGACCACACCCTCTTCCTCGGGATAGTAATCTCTTGCAAGGACACCGTCGGGGAGGCGTATCTCCAGCTTGCCGGAATTAACGATAAGACAGACAGTTACGGCTGTCAGGAAGATGACCGTTGCAGCTATACGCATTATCATCAGACGTTTTATCGCTTTTCTGTTCTGTTCGCGCAAGACAGGCCGCCTTCTTTCTGATAAATGATCTGAACGTTATTATCATACCGTAGCTGAAAAAAATTCAAGCCGGGATAAGGGCTTGGGAAGGAGATTTCTATGAAGACACTGTTTATCGACGCAACTGTCCGCAGCGGCTCAAGGACACTTATGCTGGCGGAGCATCTGCTGTCAAGGCTGGGAGGCAAGATCGAAAGGGTCAGGCTCTGCGAGCTGGATCTGCCTAAGGCAGATGAGGCATATCTGGCAGAAAGAGACCGGGGCTGCGCCTCGGGAGATCTTTCCGGAGAGATGTACGCTCTGCCGAGGCAGTTTGCCGAAGCCGACGAGATCGTCATCGCGGCGCCTTTCTGGGATCTGTCGTTCCCGGCGAGCCTGAAACAGTATTTCGAGCTGATAAATGTCATCGGGCTGACCTTCGCCTATTCTGAGGAGGGAGCTCCCTATGGCCTTTGCAGGGCGAAGAGGCTGTTTTATGTTACCACCGCCGGCGGGAGGATATTCTCGGAGGAATACGGTTTCGGATATGTAAAGGCTCTGGCGGAGCGGTTTTATCAAATACCCGATTGCAGGATCATAAAGGCGGAGGGGCTGGATATCCTCGGAGCGGATGTCAAGAGCATACTTGCCGAAGCAATAAAAGAGATAGATAAGATCTCATAATAACAAAACAGCGCCGATTCAAGTGCACGATGCTCTTGGATCGGCGCAGCTGTTTCAGTCAGCAATAAATTTTTCGATAACGACTTCGGTATGATTGCTTCTGATACCGATCTTGACATCATCTGCAATGTTGGCAAGGATAGATCTTTCGAGCTCGTCCCATTCGGCGGGAGCTTTATCCTTCTGCTGCGAAACATTGTCGCGGTAGTTTTTCAGCGACCAGTAGCCCATATAATACTCGTCGATATAATTAGGCTCGTTCTCACCGGTGATGCCCATATTATACCAGCCGTCGATCATATCCGATCTGTCGCTGTAAGTGCCCTCATTGGAGCGCTGCATACTGAGGCGGAAGGCCTCTCTGATCTTTCCGAGAACGCCCTTGGCAGCGACATTCTTGCCGGTGGTCGAAACGCTCATCAGCTTGCTTTCCTGCGCATGATTTGGGCTCTTTTTCGCAACGACTTTGATACGGTAAAGATTTCCGCCCTGGGCGGGGCAGCTTTCAAGGGTTAGCTCGCCCTTGAAATTCTCCATGATCCCGTTGACCATGCTTATAGTCTCTTCGGCCAGCAGACGGATATGAGTCGCGCTTTTGCCGGTAAGAGAATTATAGATTATAAATTTCTCGACAGTCTGCAAAGCAGCTTCTTTTCCTCTGAGATCGCCGGAGATCTCGATAACATCTGTTTTCATTTGATCCCCTCCTGTTATTGAATATTAAGGATATCAGTAAAGCCTGTGACATCAAATATCTCAAGGATAGCCTCACTGCAATTGGTGACAGTCATTGCGGAGCCCTTTTCTTCCATCATTTTCTGGGCTTTCAGCAGGACACGGAGCCCTGCGGATGAGATATATTCAAGAGAGGACATATCCATTTCAAGCTCGGTGATGCCGTCAAGGGAATTATTGAGCTCTTTTTCAAGTGTCGGGGAAGTAAGAGTGTCGAGTCTTCCCTCAACTTGTATAGTGAGCTTCTCTTCATTTGCGATCTTTTTGATCTTCATTATTGATCACTCCTTAGTATTATACTGTATAGGTCTTACTGATATATATCATTGCTGCATTGCCGCAGCGGATGATCTGTCCGGTCTGACGCTTATTTTATGCAGACGCTCTGCTTGCCGAAATCCGTAAACCTCGCGTTAAGCAGCTCCATATTAAAGGCTGCGTAGCCTACTATAGAGTCAGAGCAGTAAACGATGCCGTTATCGTAGTCATAGCCTGTCAGGACTACACAATGCTCATAGGCTCTCCATTGCAGCTTTTCTCCCGAGGGAGTCGTCCAGATAGTAGTCATTTTTGTCTCGTGCAGGCCATCGCTGGAGATCCAGATGAGGACAGGGATATCATTGTCGATAAAGGTCGTAAGAAGGGTGCTGAGGTCGTAGCCGGAGGTATTGACGGCTCTGAGTTCTGAGCCCTTTGCCTGCAGGTAGCTGTTTGCAGCGGTAACGATACACGGTGCATAGCAGCCGTAGGAATTCTCATCCTCCGGATCTCCCGCGAAGGTGGAGCGGAAGTCTGCACCGAACATCTGCCCGTTCTTCCAGTAGAAGCTCTGCTTTGGGAGATAATTTCTGGCGATATCCAGCTTGTCTGCGGGGACTCCGAGATGATTGAGCAGCATAGTCAGAGCTGTTGTCTCGCAGCCTGTGGGCAGTTCCGGGCGCTGCATGATGTAGGGCACGTTTATTATCTTTGATCTTGTCTGTGTCGGCTCAGGCACTTCTGCCGGTTCCGGCTCGGTGTCTGGCTCGGGCGGTGCTACCGGATCCGGCGAGGTAACAGGCTCGGGATCTGTATAAGGATCCGTTTCCGATCCTGGATCTGTGTCCGGGTCGGGTTCGGTGTCCGGGTCGGGCTCGGTATAGGGCTCCGGTTCATAATACGGCTCTGCTTCTGTTTCGGCAGGGGCAGGGGAGCCTTTTGTTTCGATTGCGATGTCAGACACAGTGCCGGATGCTGTCGTATCATTCGGATAGTCGGTCACGCTTTGTGTTGCAACTGCGGGGAGAGCGCTTCTGGCGGTAAGTGCCGGTGCTCCGTCAGCATCTGCGTCTCCGCAGGCAGTCAGCAGCAGAGCGGCTGCGGCTACAGTGAGCAGCTTGCATTTCATTGGTTTTCAGGGTCCCCCTTCAGGAAGATCATTCTTCTTCCTTGGTCTCATTATCGTCTCGCAGCTTGATGACCAGCATAGTCAGGTCGTCGAACTGGTCGGCATTCCCGACAAAGGCATCGATAGATTCTTTAAGGTCGGTGAGCAGCTTGACAGTGATGTTGTTGTCATATTTGTTCAGTGCATCAAGCAGGCGCTTTGTACCGAACATCTCGTCTTTATCGTTCATAGCCTCCGGGACGCCGTCGGTGTAGAGATACAGAGAGCCGCCCTTTTCCAGATTCATCTCGTATTCGTCGAAGGTCATGCCCTCGAGGCCACCGAGGACGAAGCCGTGCTTGTCCTTGAAGAGCTCGAACTTGCCGCCGGGCTTTTTGATTATCGGGTATTCATGCCCTGCGTTGGCGGCGGTTATCCTGCCGGTCGAGATCTCCAGTATACCGAACCATACGGTAACGAACATTTCCTCTTCGTTGTTCTGGCAGATGACATTGTTTGTCCTTTCAAGCACCTGTGCGGGAGAGCCGCCCATCATGGCGAAGTTGTTTATAAGGATCTTCGACATCATCATGAACAGCGCCGCAGGGACGCCCTTGCCGGAGACATCCGCCATGACCATACCGAGGTGATCCGAGTCGATAAGGAAGAAGTCGTAGAAGTCTCCGCCAACCTCCTTAGCGGGGTGCATGGTCGCAAAGATATCGAATTCCGGCCTGTCAGGGAAAGCGGGATAGATGTTAGGCACCATATCCGCCTGTATCTTACGGGCGAGAGCCAGCTCTGTTCCGATACGCTCCTTTTCTTTTGTTATCCTGGTAATATCCTTGATATACTGCACCGTCTTCTGCGAGAGATCGTCGAAGGATTCGGCCAGGACTTGTATCTCGTCTTTTGTTTTGTAAATATTCTTCATCTCGAAGAGCTTGCCGGTCTTTCCGCCTTCAATTATCTCTTCGGTCATAGATTCGACAGGCTTGACTATCCTTCCGGCAGTATAGAGCGCAGTTCCAGAGCCGATGATGAGGATAGCGGCGATGGCGATAAGGGTAAGCGTATTGATATGCGAGGCTCCGTCGGAATAGTCTGAGCGGGCGCTGTCGTTGATACTGTTGAATTCGTCCAGCATCTGTTTAGTCGGGATCTCGGTTATGCTTTTGTCAACTACCGAGAGGACGCTCCAGCCGACAGTCTTGAGGGGCGAGCCGACCATATAGTAATCCTTGCCGTCTATATTTACATTTTTAAGGCCGGTGCTCTGGGTCATAGAAAGGCTGACGACCTCGGCGAGGCTCTTGCTCTCAGAATTTCTGAGATCCTCTGCTTCTCCGGTGAGCTTGACCTCGAAGAGGCCGTTGTCCTTGGGAGCAAAGACGATCTTGCCTTCATTATCGACAACGCAGAGGAAGCTGCCCTTTGCGGCGGAGTCCTCAACATATTTTTCCATATCGCTCAGGAAGAGGTCGATGCCGACGACGCCTATAAGCTCGCTGTCAACATAGATGGGAGCGGAGCAGGTTATGCAGATCGTCCCTGTATAGGTGTCCAGCATCGGCTGTGTAAAGGTGACATCGCCTTTCTCGACAGCGCCTGTGTACCAGGGCCTCTGGCGGACAGGAAACGGGATGAGCTGGCCCTTGTCGTCATATTTATTGGAAGCGATATTGTCTATGCAGATATTGGTGCCGTCGGCAAAACCGATATAACAGTTCGTGGAATAGTTGGAGGTCTTATACATTGCGATCATAGTCTCGCTCAGCAGAGCTCCGTAGGGCAGGAGCTTGGAGGCTGTGGGATCGATGCCTTCCTCCATAAGGAGCTGAGCAGTGATCTGTCCGTCGGTAGCAGGGTCCGGGAGGGCGACGCTGCTGCCTTCCAGCTTATCTCTGTTGCGGAAGGTGCCTTCGGCGAGAGCCCGCAGAGAGTTTACGTCTTTTTTAACTGTAAGAAACATTTCCTCTGCGATATATGCCTGTAAAGCATTGGTCTTTGTTACAGAGGCATCGACGACCTGATAGATGGTCTTTGTCGATGTTGTATTAAGAGCATCCTGCTGATTTTCACGGGTTTCATTGACGATCTTTGTCAGCTTGTTGGTCTGATACATCGAGATCCCGAAGCCGAGGCCGATGGTGACCAGCAGGAAAATGAGCACAAGATTGAGTATTTTCTGATGAAGGCCGCCTAGTTTGATTCCGAATATTCTTTTCATGAGCTCACCCCCCTGATGTTTTTCTGCATCGTCAGGATGTTCTGACCGTCGCGGTATTCATACCAGAGCTTGTCCATGCTCTGCTTGGTCATATAGATACCGAGGCCGCCGATCTTTCTCTCGGAAGCAGGAACAGTGATATCAGGGTCGGGCTTTTTGAGAGGGTCATAGGGCACGCCTCTGTCGGTAAAGGTTATGCTGATTATGCCGTCATCCGTCAGTTCAAAGCCGACAACGGCGTCGCCCTCCTTCGGGGGGTAGGCATAGTGTGCGATATTGACGAATATCTCCTCGATGGATATTTCTATCTGCATCTGTACCTTAGCGGGGCAGTCATTGGCCTCCAGCTCGGAGGTAATAAATGACAGGACATCGTTCAGGGAGTTTATATCGGCTTTTACGGTTAAAGTATTCATAATGTCTCCTTTCAATATACGCTCGGGATACCACTGAGCGTTACTGCAAAAAGGGTCATTTTACGGAAAAAAGCAGCACATTTGCATACTGATATCATTATACCATATCTTGCTGAAAAAGTCAATTTACTATATTGGTACAATTACGGCGGATCACTGGGTGAAAACGGTCCTCTGCCGGTGCAAAGCGGGCATACCGCTGAAGAAATGCCGGGCTCAAACAGTTTCGCCCCGCTGCAAGGCAACGGGGCGATGATAGCATTGAATGATCTGTTGCAGGGCCGAAGCTCCTCTGAGCGTAATGCCTTATCCTCTGATCTGGCCGCTGCCGTCGATAAGATACTTGACAGTAGTCAGCTCGCGGAGACCCATAGGCCCTCTGGCATGGAGCTTCTGTGTCGAGATACCGATCTCGGCTCCGAGGCCGAACTCTTCGCCGTCTGTGAAGCGGGTAGAGCAGTTGACGTAAACGCAGGCGGAATCGACACGTTTCTTGAACTCATTGGCCGAGAAGAGGCTCTCTGTGACGATGCACTCGGAATGTCCGGTGGAATATTTAGCGATATGCTCCAGCGCCTGTGCCATATCATCGACTACGCGGACAGCCAGGATGTAATCCAGAAATTCTGTTGCGTAATCGTCCGGGTCGGCGGGAACAACGTTCCTGACACCCAGGATCATCCTTGTCAGGTCGCAGCCGCGGATCTCGACATTGTGCTCGTCCAGCCTTGCCTTCATCCTGGGCAGGAACTCGTCGGCGATATCGCGGTGTACCAGGACGGTCTCGACGGCGTTGCAGACAGAGGGACGCTGGGTCTTGCCGTTGTCAACTATGTTAACGGCCATATCTATATCCGCGCTCTCATCGACATAAACATGGCAGTTGCCGGTACCTGTCTCGATGACGGGGACAGTGGCGTTCTGAACGACTGCTTTGATGAGCTGTGCGCCGCCGCGGGGGATAAGCACATCAATGAAGCCGTTAGCGCGCATCATATCTGTAGCTATGCCGCGGTCGGGGTCTTCTATGAGCTGGATGATATCGGGATCGAACCCGGCGGTCTGGACAGCCTGTCTCATAAGAGCTGTCAGCATCTTATTGGAGTTCATAGCCTCCTTGCCGCCTCTCAGGATGACACAGTTGCCGCTTTTCAGGCAGAGCGCTGCGGCATCGACGGTAACGTTGGGTCTGGCCTCATAGATCATCCCGACTACACCCATGGGGACTCTGATCTTTGTGATCCTCATCCCGTTGGGGCGGGTGCCGCCTCCGATCACTTCGCCGACAGGGTCGTCAAGCATAGTCAGCTTCTCGCAGGCATTGGCGATGTTCTCGATACGCTTTTCGTCAAGACGGAGCCTGTCCTGCATAGCGGGGGTCATATTGCGGCGGACTGCGTTCTCAAGATCCATAGCGTTGGCTTCAATGATCTTGGGAGCGCATCTTCTCAGGATATGCGCGATCTCCATCAGCGCATCGTTTTTCTGGGCGGAGGTCGCGTTGGCGAGCTCTGTCTTGCAGGCTTTGGCTTTTGTTCCGAGGGTTTCGATATAGTTCATAACAGTCAGCTCCTATGCTGTGATTTATTCCTTGCCGGGAGCGCTCCCGGCTTTTTTCCGTTTTACGAGTATTATTATAAAAATGCAGAGATCCAGCACAAACAGCGCTGCCAGCTCACATAAGCCCGCGAAAAGTACCGGGAAAAAGAAATCCGTGCTGATCTTTACAACATTGGTCCATAACGGATGGGTGCTGCCGGTGGTGATCGAGGTCTTATACGGGCCGTTGGTGTAGATGATGACACCCTTCAGGAACTCCGCGCTTTTCGGGAGCTCCGCATCTTCCTTTAAGATCTTGAATTCCGAGCCTGGCGAAAGGAATTGGGACTGATGGAACACATATCCGTCGCTGTCGGTGCGGTAATAGGTTATCCCGCCAAGGATGCCGCCGCCGTTGCGAGTATGGCCGGAGCTGTCGTTTATGTCTTTGAAGCAGACAACGAGTGCAAATATCAGTTCCAGCAGGATAAGCCCCAGCAGTATAAGGTTTGAGATCCTGAACACAAAGCGGAGGGTCCCCTCTGAGCGTCTGTTATTGAACACTGCCAGAAAGACTGTAAACAGCAGGAACGCAGCTGATAATATCAGAATCATTCTGTACCTCCTAATCGTGTCTGAGCCAGGAAAAGCGTTTTTCGTCTGTATGCTCACCTTCCCCATCCAGCGCGGAAAGCTCGGTGCGGCAGGCGGCCAGGGCTCTTGAGAAGTATTCTTCTGCGACAGAGGCCGTATAGAATACCGGCTCTCCCTGCGGCTGCTCTGTGAGGTCCCGGCTCATATCCCTGATAAAGCCCCGGACATCCAGCGAGAGCTCCTTGACTATGAGTTCTGATCCTATGTCCGCCGGGACAGCAGGAAGGCTCTCTATCCTGTATTTTTTGCAGATATATCTGTTCAGCAGCTCATAATCCCGGTGCAGTTGAACGACCTTTTCGTTCGTCGGGACATATCCGACGGTATGATAAAGGTGATCTCTGAAAACGAGATCCTGGATAAGGTGCATATAATATCCGAGATAGAGGCTGTCTCCGAGGAAGTCGGAATAGTGCTCACGGAAGGCGGGAAGATCGTAGGTCTTGCGCCTGCCGCTGTCGAAGTATTTATAGTAATGGCTCACGGCTTTCGGTGCGGAGTCGGGTATTACCGAGCCCAGGAAGAACCGTTCCCTGTCTTTGACATCACAGCTTTCCGCCAGACTGTGAGTCACGGCGAGGTGCATCATTCTTGAAGCCATTTTGTATTTCCTCCCTGCGGATCCGTTTCCAGACCTTGTAAGCGTATACTATAGGCATCAGAGCGATAAGTGAGTTGGTAAGCATCGGCAGAGGGACCTTTGACCAGACTGTCAGCGGGGGGATGATATCCAGAAAGGTATGCAGCGCCATAGCTATCCAGAGCTGTTTTTTCTCTCCGACATAAACCACCGCCGCAAGCACCAGCACTGATAAGGCGATATGCAGAAACATCCCCTCAGCCCAGCAGGCCGACATAAGCAGGCTGGAAGGCAGGCTGGAGTCGGCAGAGCTTTCCAGCTCCAGAGCGAAGGCTTCGGCACGCTCCGGGTCCATCCCTGCGATCATTCCCGAAAGGCCGATACTGTTGCAGCGCAGCGCCCGGTAGAGGAGTTTAGATGCCAGAACGCCTGTCCCGAACATCTGCTCCATACCGCCGTGGCCGATACCGTAGGAGACGGCATCCTGAAAAGAATCGCAGCCGTCCAGAGCGTATCGGAAAGCAAGATATCTGCCGGCCTCTTCCAGGACTCCCGAAAGCAGAGCCGAGATAGTATAGAACATAGCGGGTATCTGCCTGACGCTGTCGGTAAGGATCAGATAACGGAAGGCTCCTCTTACGAGCGAGACGGCGAAATAGGCGGCGAAGCCCACCAGCAGCGGCCTGAAGCGGAACTCTCTATGCCTTTTGCGGAAGAAGAAAAACAGCGCAAGCGGGAAAATAAAAGAGAAGGCTGTCTCGTAGGCATAGCCCCAGACAGCGGTCGCCGGGAATGATACTTCCGATGGCATCAGTCCATGCCTCCCGAACATTAAGATGTGTTCAGATCATTTCTTCGGGGCTTTGAAAAGCGTCCCGGCGCCGCCCTCGAACACAGCGTAAAGATTATCCGGGTCGCGGCCGTTGGTTATTATCATATCAATGCCGTGCGCGTTTGCAATCTCGGCGGCATTGATCTTGGTCTTCATACCTCCGGTGCCCAACTTTGAGCCGGCGCCGCCTGCCAGCTCCCTGATCTCGTCGGTTATGCCGTTCACCACTGGGATGAGCTTTGCTTCCGGGTCTGTTCTAGGGTCAGAGCTGTAAAGACCGTCGATATCAGACATTATTATCAGCAGATCGGCATCTACGAGCGTAGCGACGGTAGCGGCCAGAGAGTCGTTCTCGCCCACCTCCAGCTCCAGCTCGTCGATAGCCACGGTATCGTTCTCGTTGACTATCGGTATCACATTATGAGCCAGCAGCTCTTCAAGGGCGTTCTGCACATTCACGCGTCTGTCTTCCAGCAGGACGTACTTCGTCAGCAGCACCTGAGCCACATTGAGGCTGAAATCGGAGAACAGCTTGTCATAGAAATACATCAGCTCACACTGGCCGATAGCGGCGCAGGCCTGCTTCAAGGGTGTCTCCTTCGGCTTCTGCGACAGGTTGAGCTTGGCCATCCCGAGGCCGACTGCTCCGCTGGATACGATTATGAGTTCATTGCCTGCGTTGTGCAGGTCGGCCAGATTTTTCACCAGCCGCTCTATGCGCCTGATGTTGAGCTTTCCTGTTTTATGTGTGAGTGTGGAAGTGCCGAGCTTTACCACTATTCTTTTTCTTTCCTTATCCATTTTCATACTTTCCTTTTCTGTTTTGTATAGTGTGCCTTTGCCGTTTCAAGACCCGGTTGAAATATCTATGGCATATTCTCCCCGAAAATATCCGGATAGAAAGCTTTGGCTCTGAGATACAGGAAGGGGATGAACTCCCCCTGCTTGGCCATCTGCTCTATCTCGGACGGATAGACCAGCCTGGCAGCGGTCGTTTCGCCCGGCTGCAGGACTATATCCTCCTCGTGAAAATCCGCCCGGAAGAGATAGAATATATTTATATGATTGTGATCACTGCTTTTGAAAATGACGTGCCCTCGGCAGTCCAGCGCCTGGGGCAGCGCTCTTAGTCCGGTTTCCTCCCTCAGCTCACGGACAGCGCCCTGCAAGGGAGTCTCCCCTGCTATGACCGAACCGCCTGTGATCTCCCACAGGTCGCCGTAGGGCTTTTCCGCGGCACGTTTTGTGATGAGTATCCTGCTCTCGAAATTCACCGGCAGGACAGTCACGACTATATGGTATTTTCCCCGGGGGACAGTATCCCCGCGCTCGCACATTTCTCCCAACGGTCTCAGATCCTCGTCGTAGAGGTCGAACATTTCTGCCATACCGGTCTCCTTTCCGCTTTCAGGGCAGTTGGTTGACGACATTTATCGGGCTGCCTTCCTTCCAGGCTCTGAGGTTTGCGGCGACTCTTTCCAGCAGCCGTATCCTTGTTTCTCTGGGAGCCCAGGCCACATGGGGCGTAATAAGGCAGTTCGAGGCCTTGCGAAGAGGGCAGTCCTCCCTCATAGGCTCAAAGGTCAGGGTGTCTATACCTGCGCCGGCGATCCTGCCGCTGTTGAGGGCTTCTGTCAGGGCCTCCTCGTCGATGAGACCTCCCCGGGCGGTATTTATGAGCAGAGCTGATGGTTTCATCAGCGAAAGGCTCCGGGCATTTATCATTTTAGTGTTGTCAGCCGTCAGAGGGCAATGCAGGGTGACAATATCGCTGACTTTCAGCAGCTCTTCGAGACTCAGGCAGGGCGTCCCGTCCGTTACCTTCTGCGGGGAGCGGGTGCTGGTAACGACCTTCATCCCGAAGGCGCGGGCGATCTGCGCGACTTTGCGGCCGATGGCGCCGTAACCGACTATTCCGACAGTTTTGCCGGCCAGCTCAAAGGTCGGTATGCCGAAATATGTGAATAGCTTATAATTTACCCAATCGCCATTTGCGACAGAGGCGGTGTATTCGGCTGTCCTGTTGCAGAATTCAAGTATCAGCGCAAAGGTGTGTTGTGCGACAGCATCTGTGGAATAGCTGGGGACGTTGCAGACCGCCGCCCCGTGCCCGGAGGCGGCTTTGAGATCGACATTGTTGTATCCCGTAGCAAAGAGCCCGACATATTTCAGGTTCGGGCACTTTTCAAACACCTCTTCGGTTATAAGGCATTTATTGCAGATGACAGCGTCGGCATCACCGATGCGTGCGGCGACCTCGCTGTTGGGAGTGTAACCGAAGACCTCGGTATCTCCGAGAGAGGTTATTTCATCAAGCGAGACATCGTTTCTTGAAACTGTCTCGGAGTCTAGTATGACCAGCTTCATTTCCGCACCTCAGTCGTCGAAGGCATTATCGACGATTTTGCTGTTTTCTTCGTCATCCTTCTTCATAGCAGACTTTGCCTTTTCAAGCTGGGCTTTGCGGGCAGCTTCCCTTGCGGCATTTTCTGCCTTGAGTTTTCTTGAAAACCTGATATAGAAAAATATCGTCGCGCCGATGAGCAGCGCCTCTGCGATACCCAGCAGCACACGGGCAGTGGTAGATGTCCAGAACTGGGTGATGAAGGTCAGGTCTATGGCGAACATCAGGGTCAGGTAATGGAGCGAGCCCTTGCGGTAATAAAGTACAAGATAGAGCAGGGTAGCGATTATGCAGAAACCGAGATGGACCCCGAAGGAAAGGGGAGTATAGACGTTCTGCATCTTGGAGCCGTCGTCTATGGCGGCAAGTGGGTATATCATAAAAAATCCTCCGTTCAAAGATAATAACACACCTTAAATAATAACACACTCGCTGACAAATTACAACCCCCGGAAGGCAAAAATCGGCATATAGCACAAAGCCCGGCTGCCGAAGCCGAGCCGCTCTTGACAATCGGCGGAACTGGAATTATAATATATGTGCGTGTGCCTTGCAGAGCAAGCTGATGCAGGGCGGTTCAAAAAGACAGTAAGGAGAGTTATACATGGGCAATACAAAGAAAAGAAAAAAGAAGAAGTCTTCCGGAATAGGCATCGCTATCCCGGCTATGATAGCAGGTCTGGTTTTGGTGGGCGGCGGCAGCGTGTTCCTGCTCAGGGATCAGATCTTCCCGAGCTCAGATGACAGCAGCCTTGCTGAAAAGAGCGCTACCGTAACTGTTTCCTCTTCCGTTACAGCTCCCGCTGTGACCTCTGCTCCCGAGCAGACCGTTACATCCGAGATCGTTACCACAGCTCCTGCCGAGACCGTTACCGAGCCTGTAACTACCCCGGAGCCGGAGATCAACATCGAAGACCTTGCCCCTGAGAGCGGGCAGTGGGTAAACGGAGTCGTTATGTATAACAGAGGAACTCCGGATATCCGCGCTATGCCTGTGTTTTACGGGACTCTGAGCATCGGAGAGATGTATGCCGACCTGCTCAACAAGTATAAGGAAATGGTCGGAGACAAGGTCAATATCTACAATATGAGCATTCCCCTTGCCTCGGCCTTCTATATGCCGAAAAACCTTCAGGACGATGTCACCGAGCAGCACGGCTGTATCACCCATATCGGTGACCACCTCAGTAATGTTAAGAATATCGACGCTTTTGAGGCTATCGGCAGACACGGCAACGAGTATGTCTATTCCCGCACCGACCACCACTGGCAGCCTCTTGGAGCTTACTATGCTGCGCAGGCCTTCTGCAAGGAGGCAGGTGTGCCCTTCCCGGACCTTTCGACCTATGAAAAATGCCATATCGACGATTTCCTGGGCTCGATGTATATGTATACCGACTATGCCGAAGATCTGGCCGCTTATCCCGATACCTTCTGGTATTACAAGCCCTCCAACGAATACACAACTACCTATTACAACGGCTCCTTCCAGAACGGCTACGACGGAGACCTCTTCTTCGACTGGGCCGAGGGCGCAAGCTGCTATTCCGCCATACTCGGAGGAGATATGAATATCGCTGAGATCAAGACCGATGTCGATAACGACAGAGTCCTGGTCATCATCAAGGACAGTTACGGCAACGCACTTGTGCCTTTCTTTGTCGGCAGCTTCTCAAAGATATATGTTACGGATTTCAGATATGTGGATGTCAAGATGAAGGACTTTTTTGAAGAGGTCGGAGCTACCGATGTTCTCTTCGGGATGTCTATCTCCAGCAACTATTCCTACGGGCCTATCGAGTCTATGGAAGCGATAATGCAGTAACGGAGGTATAAGATGATCAGAATAAGGGCTTTGCTGGCAGCCTGCATCATGGCTGCGGCGGCGCTGACGGGATGCGGCAGCGAAGGATCCTCCGAAGCTGAGGATGCCTCTTCCCGGGAGGCGGATACCGCTGCGGCAACGACTGCCGAGCCGGCAAAGACGACAAAGGCAAAGACGGTCATTCCGCCCCAGGAGGCAGGGAGCGCTATGTTCAAGGCAGCCGGGGAGTATAACAATCCCCTTATGACCAATAACTTCTGCGCCGACCCGACAGCGATAGAGTATAACGGCAGGCTTTATGTTTACGGGACTAACGATGAGCAGCAGTATCAGAAAAAGGGCGACGAGGAAAACACCTACGAAAAGATAAAATCAATAGTCATCCTCTCTACCGACGATATGGCCAACTGGCGGTATGAGGGGTTGATAGATACCGGGAAGATAGCAAAATGGATAACCGCAAGCTGGGCGCCCTCCATTGTTTCAAGGACTGAGGACGACGGCAAGACCCATTTCTATCTCTATTTCTCCAACAGCGGAGGCGGAGTCGGCGTGCTTACAGCCACGGACCCGGCAGGCCCCTGGGAGGATCCGCTGAAAAAGCCTTTGATCTATGCGGGGATGAAAGGGCTCGGGCATTGTCCGATACCCTTTGACCCGGGTGTCGTCATCGACGACAAAGGGGTCGGCTGGCTGACCTTCGGCGGAGGCGAGGGCGGCAGCGATCAGCACCCGAAAGTCTCAAGGATAGTCCGGCTGGGCAAGGATATGATCTCCCTGGATTCGGATATTGTCGAGATAGACGCCCCCTATTTCTTCGAGGCCAGCGAGCTGAATTTCATAGGCGGGAAGTATGTCTACACTTTCAATACGTCCTGGAAGCAGCGCTCTGAGTGGGATTACGATAACGCCAACCCGCCTCCGACCTGCTCGATGTGCTATATGACCTCCACCGACCCTCTCGACCCGAAAAGCTGGGAATACCGGAACTACTATTTCCTGAACCCGGGCGATTACGGGATGGAATGGGGCAACAACCACACCCATCTCCAAAAGTTTCAGGGCAAGTATTACCTTTTCTACCATGCGCAGATACTCTACAAGGCGAGAGGCCTTAAACACGCCTTCCGCAGCCTTTGCGTAAATGAGATGACAGTCGATGAGGAAAACGCCGTCATCGAGCAGGGGCTCGGCACAAGAAAGGGAGTCGTGCAGATCAAAGCCCTCGATCCGTATACCGAGCACCAGGCCGAAGAGGTCTATCTCACAGACTGCACCTTTACGGAGGAGGACGGCAGGATCTTCGTCAAGGGCGGAGAGGGGAATGTCATCGGGGTCAGGAAAGCCGATTTCGGCTCAGGCAGCTCCAAGGCGGCCCTCAGGCTCCGCGGCAGCGGAAAGGTCGAGCTTTTTGCGGGCTCTCCCGAGGGAGAAGCTGCAGCAGTTTTCGAGTGCGGCAGCGCAGAGCTTACGGAAGTCACGGCGGATGCCGTGCTCAGCGGTGAGAGCGATATCTATTTCGTGACACACGGCGATATAGAGCTTGATAGCTGGATATTTTCAAAATGATCTGTGTTGATGATCCCGGGGGAATGATAAGCTCCCCCCGGGATCATTTTGCCATATCAAATTCCAGAAAAAGGTTGAAATCGGCTGTAAGGTATGATATAATATATAATGGGTTTAAAGTATTCTCCGTAAGGGAGGGCAAGGGATGAAAAAAGAAAGCAAGCCTCTGCATTTTCTTGGGCTAACGTTTATCCTTTTCATGTGTATAGCTGTAAACTTTACCGGGCGGACTATCTCGACACAGTTCTCTCTGCCCGGATGGCTGGATTGCTTCGGCACCTTTTTCGCCGCATATATCGGAGGCCCCACGACAGGCGCTATCGTCGGGGTCACGACCAACCTTGCCCTGGCTTTCTGGACACCTTCGTCGATCGCTTACGGGGTGATCGGTGCCTTTATCGGCATCGGAGTCGGTCATCTTGCAAGGAAAAAGTATTTTGATACAGTCTTTCATACGATGACTGTCGCCGGGCTGATGACAGTCGGCGCAGTTGTGATCGCAACAGTGCTCAATTTCATAGTCAACGGCGGGAGCACAGGCAATGTCTGGAGCGACGGAGTCAAGGAGATGCTGGAAAACAACGGGCTCAACAAGGTGGTCGCTACATTCATAGGCGGGCTCTATCTCGAATTCCCGGATAAGTTCATAACAGCGATGACTATGTTTTTCATCGTCAAGCTGGTAAGAAAGATAAAGCAGCGCGGAGTCAAGGAGCCCGAAAGGGAGATCAAGGCTCTGGCAGCCGCCGGGCTCATACTGGTCTCCTGCCTGTCTTATACGCCTGCGATGAAGGCTGAGGCCGCTGAGAATACAGCCGGGAGCACCTCGTTCATCCAGACTGTTTTCAACGGAGAGAACGGCCTCCCCTGCGGCCACGCCAACTCTATCGCCCAGACCTCCGACGGCATACTCTGGATAGGGACCTACGCCGGGCTCTACCGCTATAACGGGACAGAATTCTCCTATAAGAACGATCTTGAAGATATCAGAAATGTCAACTGCCTCTATGTAGACGAGGAGGGCAGACTTTGGGTCGGCACCAACGATAACGGTATCGCTATGATAATAAACGGCGATGTGATCGCTGTCCTGAACAGCAAGGACGGCCTCTCTTCGGATTCTGTCCGCTCCATCGTCCGCAGCTCGACAGGAGAGTATTATGTCGGGACGACCGACGGCCTCGTTACCCTGGAGCTGAGATCGGGGCTCAAAAAGACCGGAGAGATCAAGGATATCGGGAATGTCAGCAGGCTCTCTGCCGATTCGGACGGCCATATTGCGGCTGTTACATCTGAGGGCGAGCTCTTCATCATAAAGGAAAACGAAGTTTTGGAAAAGCTCAGCCCGGAGGACAAGGGAGCTTTCTCAAGCTGCGGATTTACGGAAGACGACAGGCTCATCGCCGGGACTCAGAACGGGATCATCAGAGAGTATGAGCTGGACGGCGATACTCCGGTGCCGGTCAATGAGATCGCCTGCGAAGGGCTGACCAAGATCAATTACAGCTATCAGTATAAAGACGGCAGCATCTGGCTCTGCGCCGATAACGGCATCGGCTGCATAGATAAGGAGGACCGCTTTTTCCGCCAGGAATCCGGCGATTTCAATTACTCTGTCGAAAACATGGTCTCGGATTATCAGGGCAACCTTTGGTTCACTTCGTCAAGGCTGGGGCTGCTCAGGCTCTCCGCCTCTCCCGTAACGGATATATTTGCCGACTGCGGCCTGGAGCACTGTGTCGTAAATGCGACAGCCTTCTTCGGAGGGAATCTCTACATCGGCAGCGATGACGGGCTCATCGTGGTCGATCCCGCAGCCCGCAGAGTCGTGCGAAGCGAGCTTACCTCATATATGAGCGGCAGCCGTATAAGATGCCTGATGACCGACCGCTACGGAAGGCTCTGGATATGCAGCTACGGCAAAGGGCTCGTTTCGGTAAATAAAGAAGGAAAGATAAGCAATTACTCTGACCGCGCATCCGATCTGGGGACAAGAACGCGTATATGTATTGAACTCTCCGACGGAAGGATAGCTGTCGGCACCTCCAACGGGCTCTTCTTCCTGAGCGGCGGTTATGTCGCGGATAAGATCACTTTCAGCGGTGAATTCGGATATTCTCAGGTGCTTTGTATGCTGGAAATGCCCGACGGGACACTCTATGCAGGGACAGACGGTAACGGTATCGCCGTCATAAAGGACGGCAAGGTGGAAAAAACACTGACGAGAGAAGACGGTCTGACATCGGAAGTCGTTATGAAGCTGGTCATGGATAACGAGGACAAGAGCATCTATATCGTTACCTCCAACAGCATCTGCCGCATGGCGGACGGAAAGATCAGCTCTCTCAAGGAGTTCCCTTATCCCAACAATTACGATGTTATCATCGACGACGACGGCGAGATGTTTATCCCGGGAAGCGCCGGGATATATGTGATAAACAAGAAAAAGCTGCTGGAGGGAGATATCTCCGAGCTGCATCTTCTCAACTCGGATAAGGGGCTTATGGGAGCACTTACAGCCAACGCATGGAACGCCAGGACGGCTGACAATAAGCTCTATCTTGCCGCCGACAGAGGCGTGTATATGATCGACCTCGATAATTATATGCTCAAGCAGCGTTCCTTCAGGCTCGCTGTTTCGGAGATCAAGGTTGACGATAAGGTCTATACCCTGGATCGCGGCACAGAGCTTTCAATAGGGAGAGACACCTCAAAGATCGAGTTCGTCCCGGAAATAATCAACTATACCTATGACGATCCCATCGTTTCATATTATCTTGAAGGCTTTGACACCGATTGGATAAATACTCTCCAGAGCGAGCTGATAAATGTTACCTACACCAATCTGACTCCCGGAGAATACTGCTTCCATCTGGCTGTCCGGGATGAGAGCGGGAATGTTCTGGAAGAAAGATCCTACCGTTTCCTGAAGGAAAAGGCGATATACGACAATTATTGGTTCCGCTTCTATATGATCGGCGTTGCAGCCCTGTTTATCGGATGGCTGACCTGGTTCATAACAAGAACGCAGATGCAGAGGACTTTGCAGATCCAGCAGACAAAGCTCTCTATGGCGCTCCAACAGCTCCGTATGGGAAATGAGACGATCCTTGCTATCGCCAAGACCGTCGATGCCAAGGATGTCCGCACCAGCCTCCATTCTCAGAGAGTCTCCGAATATTCCGCTATGATAGCCAAGGAATACGGCTTCACTCAGGAGGAACAGGATAATCTCAAAAATGCCGCGCTGCTCCATGATATAGGAAAGATCGGTATCCCCGATTCCGTCCTCAATAAGCCCTCCCGCCTGACCGATGAGGAATACGCCCTTATGAAGACCCATGTTACCAGAGGCGCCAATATCCTCAAGGATTTCACACTTATAGATCACGCCTCCGAGGGCGCGAGATACCACCATGAGCGCTATGACGGAAGAGGCTATCCCGACGGGCTCAAGGGCGAGGAGATCCCGCTTTACGGCAGGATCATCGCTATCGCTGACGCCTTCGATGCTATGACAGCCAACCGTATCTACCGCAAGCGGCAGGATTTCGATTACGTTATGGGAGAGCTGCATAAGGGCAGAGGGACACAGTTCGACCCGGAGCTCCTGGATATCTTCCTGAAGCTGATAGATGACAAGAAAATAGACATTGATTCTCTTTATGAGGGAGCACCTGACGAGAATAAGGAGGGTGAAGGACAATGAAGTCAAAGAAGCTTTACCTGTTCGCGTCGGTAACAGCCGCTGTCCTTGCTCTGGCAGTGGTCTATACACTCTACACCTTATGGCTCTCGGAGACAGAGCGGCGCTCGCATATAACCGTCGGGTTCATCTACGACGGCGACGGCAGCACGCCCTATACAGAGAATTTTATGAACGCTGCCAAGCAGCTGGATGTCACCTATGAAGATAAGGTCACTGTTATCGAAAGATTCAATGTCCCCTATGACGGTTCCGTTGAGGTGCTGGATGAGCTGGTGTCCAAAGGCTGCGATCTGATCGTCACCAACTCTTACGGCTACGGCGAGTATGTCAAGGAATTTGCGGGATCGCACCCGGATATACAATTCTGTCAGGCAACAGGCGACAATGCCAACAGCGGCTCTGTGGTCAAGAATTACCACACCTTTATGGGAGCCATCTATCAGGGAAGATATCTCTGCGGGATGGCGGCGGGCATGAAGCTGCGCCAGATGATCGACGAGGGAGTTATCTCAGGGAATGAGGCTCTTGTCGGATATGTCGCCGCATATCCCTATGCCGAAGTGATCTCGGGATATACTGCCTTCTTCCTGGGCGTGCGTTCCCAGTGTTCTTCGGCTGTCCTGAAGGTCAAGTATGCCAATAGCTGGTCCAGCTATGCCGCTGAGAAGCGGCTGGCCGAGCAGCTTATCAACGAAGGCTGTGTTCTTATCTCGCAGCATTCCGATACTGTCGGGCCTGCTGTTGCCTGTGAGAATGCCGATAAGCCTTATCCTGTTTATCATGTCGGATACAACAGAGATATGCTGGAAGTCGCTCCGATGACCTCTCTTACCAGCTGCCATATCGACTGGGCTCCGTATATCACCGCTGCTGTCAAGGCTATGCTCCAGGACAAGGAGATCGAGGATGTTGTCAAGGGCAGCATACACGGCCTTGATGCCGGAGGCGGTATCAAGGAAGGCTGGGTCAAGCTGCTGCCGCTCAACGAAGCGATCTGCACCAAGGAAATGATAAGCGCGATCTCAGAAGCTGAAGAGGACATGGCTTCCGGGAATATACACGTTTTCAAGGGCGATTATATCGGAGTCGATGTTGACGACCCGAGCAAGACTTATGATCTGAACCGGGAATATATCGAGAATGAGAACGCCTCGGCGCCAAGCTTCCGGTATATCCTGCGGGATGTCATAGTTATCGAAGAGGATACCGACTCAGGGAAAAAGTAAATAAAATAAGACCGGGAGGCGTTCAGCGCGCTTCCCGGTCTTTTTTCAGCGGCCGCTCCAGGCCGTATTTTTTATAGAAACTGTCGATATCGCTCTCGCTGCGGACAAGCTCGGAACAGAGCAGCTTTTTGGAGAGCGGCTCATAAAACCCGATGATCTTCTCTCCGGTACAGGTGCTGGATTCTGTCCTTATCTCCAGCCCCTTACATTCTTCGGGGATCTTCTGAGAGCGGAAGGTCTTGAAAAAGCTCATAGCTCAGGAACCGGTCTCGTCGTTGAGCTCGGAGATGATCTGGATGAATGCCTCAACATCGTCAAATTCCTTATACACAGAGGCAAAGCGGACATAGGCGACCGAATCGAGCTTTTTGAGCCCGGCCAGCACCTTGTCTCCGATCTCGGCAGTCGTGGTCTCGGTCTGCATTGCATTTGCATAGGTATTCTCGATATCATCCACCAGCTCATTGACCTGCTCGACGCTTACGGGGCGTTTCTTGATGGCGGTCTGGAGGCCCTTGAAGAGTTTGGCCTTATCGAAAGGCTCGAAGCTGCCGTCCTTTTTATAGACCATAAGAAGAGGCTTTTCAACTACTTCGTAGGTCGTAAAGCGTTTTCCGCAGTTCGTACACTCGCGGCGCCTGCGCTTCTTTCCCTCGCTGGGGCGGGAATCTATGACTTTTGTATCTTCAAAATTGCAAAACGGACATCTCATAGTATTACTCCTCTTCCTGGAAGATATGGTATACCTATATAATTATTATACCACGTCTTGTAGAAAATGTCAAGGGCAGCGGCGAATAACTCTTGCTGAGCGGTGTTGCCTTAATCCCCTTTCTTTGGCTCTCTGGCTTTGTAATATGCCCCTACAAGGCTTCGGTATCCCAGCTCGCGGAGAAGGTCGTATCTGACATTGAAGCGGGAGGCGGTGTGTTTTCCGCTGAGCAGATACCGCAGGCAGTCCTGAGCATAGCGGTCAATGACCCGCAGGCTCTCGTCTGTCGTGATGACAGGGAAATACCAGTAAGCCCAGGTCAGCTCATTGTCGGCTCCGCCCTCGAAGAGCTTGCGGTTGAAGATGCGGATAAAGGCTTTGGCCGCCTGTACGGGAGTATGGCCGGTACGCTTCTGCCAGCGCATCAGAGCCCGCATCTTGCGGCGCATCTTGGCTTTCAGCTTGACTACTGATGCCGGGGCGATGTCGATGATCCCGGAACGGTAGATCAGCCCGAGAAAGACCCAGCTTTCTCCGGGGGCTCCGAAATTCTCCTTTGAGGGGTTTATCCTCAGGCCGAGGTCTGCAAGGCGGCGATGTATAAGGCCGGCGAGACGCTCTGTCTCCTCGCGGCTGCGGGCGAAGAGGATGATATCGTCGGAATATCTGGCATAGGGGACACCGAGTTCTTCCAGCTCCCGGTCCAGCTCACTGAGAAAGAGGTTCGCAAAGAAGGCGGAGGTAGGAGTGCCTGCCATAATGCCCTTGCTTTCTTCGATAGGGCTGCCTTTTTCCAGGACCTGCTTCTCGCAGAGCAGAGAGCTCAGAAAATCGTAAAGGGGTCTGTCGTCTCCCAGGACAGCTTCAAGCATTGGCAGCAGCCGGGATATATCAACAGAGTTGAAATAATCGCTGATATCCGCCTTATAGTAATACATACCGCCTATACCCTTTGTGCCGGCAAGCCTGCGGAAGGCCTGCTGTGCTGTCCTGCCGGGGCGGAAGGAATAGAGCCCGGAGGAGAAGCATCCGTCATATTTTCGGAGCAGCAGATGAGTCAGCAGCTTGAGCACGGTATTTTCGGCAGAGGGATATGTGTAGATCACTCTTTTTTTGGATGTGTCCAGCTTGCTTATCACCGAGCGTTTCGGAAGCGCAAATCTTTCACCTCGGGAGATCTTCCCGCAGGTCGGGAGATAAAGGCGAAGGTCTATGAAATGCCGCAGCTCGGAGGCAAAAGCCTTCGGGCAGGCCAGAGAGGTCTTATAGCAGTAGAAGCTCTCCCAACATTCCGGGTCGGAGAGCTGCGAAAGCATGGTCACAGCGGCATTTCGCCTCCTTTCATTCGGCTCGGAGCCTTATCAACATTATATATCAGCGGGAGGGGATTGTCAACAAAGGGAGAGAGAAGAAAAAAGGATATCCGCCCCGCGGGCTGCGGGGGAATATCCTTCTGTCCTGCTTTTTTTATCAGAACATCGAGAACATGATATTGTTCAGGATGCTTTCAAGCATCTCCTGACGCCCGGAGCTAAGAGAATCGGTAACCTCGCCCTTTTCAAGAGCATACTTTTCAAGATCCTCCATAGTTACCTTGCCGTCGATGATGTCCTTGCCGATGCCGCTGGTCCAGCTTTCGTATCTTCTCTTGACAAATGTGTCGATCCTGCCGTCCTCGATGAGCTTTACGGCAATTCTCAGGCCGAGTGCAAAAGCATCCATGCCGGCGATATAGCTTAAGAAGATATCTTCCTTGGTATAGCTTCCGCGGCGAGCCTTAGCATCGAAGTTCAGACCTCCGTTGGTGAAACCGCCTGCCTTGAGGACTTCGTACATACAAAGTGCGGCATCGTAAACGTTTGTCGGGAACTGGTCGGTATCCCAGCCGAGAAGCGGGTCGCCCTGGTTAGCATCGATAGAGCCGAAGAAGCCGTTGTCTCTTGCAACTCTCAGCTCATGCTGGAAGGTATGCTGTGCAAGCGTTGCATGGTTAGCCTCGATATTCATCTTGAAATCCTTTTCGAGACCGTACTTGCGGAGGAAGCCGATAACTGTGGCTGTATCGAAGTCGTACTGATGCTTGGTAGGCTCCTTGGGCTTGGGCTCGATATAGAAATCGCCCTTGTAGCCTTTGCTTCTGGCGTAATCGACAGCGAGGCGCATAAGTCTGGCCATATTGTCCAGCTCAAGACCCATATCAGTATTCAGGAGGGTCTCATAGCCTTCTCTTCCGCCCCAGAAAACATAGCCCATACCGCCCAGCTTTATGGTAGAGTCGATAGCTTTCTTGATCTGTGCGGCAGCATAAGCGAAAACATCTGCGGAGGGAGATGTCCCTGCACCGTGCATATATCTCGGATGGTCGAAGCATTTGGCAGTTCCCCAGAGGAGCTTCTTTGAAGGATCGGCCTTCATTTTCTCAGCGACATAATCAACGATCTCGTCGAATTTGGCATTGGTCTCAGCGAGAGTGCCGTATTCGGGAGAAAGGTCGCGGTCGTGATAGCAGAAATAGTCGATGGAGAGCTTGTCCATGATCTCGAAGGCAGCGTCTACCTTAGCCTTGGCTCTGGCTTCGGGAGCAGCCTCGCCCCAGCTCTTGTCGGCAGTCCCGACACCGAACATATCAGTTCCGTCGCCGCCCATGGTGTGCCACCAGGAGAGGGCGAATTTGAGCTGTTCGCGCATTGTCTTGCCGCAGATGACCTCATCGGGGTTATAATACTTGAAGGACATCGGGTCGTCGGATCTCGGCCCCTTATAGGGGATCTTAGGGATGTTTGCGAAAAATTCAGCCATTTTGAAAACCTCCAATTCTCAGACCGGCGTTCTAAAGCGCAGCGCCCGGTCTCATGATACTATAATAATACACCAAAAGAGGAGACTTTGTCAATAACTTTTTTGTGCAATAATGGTCTTTTTTAGTGTTGCCCGGAACAAAATGCTGTTGACAAATCCCGGACCTTGTTGTATAATTTACATAGCCGCAGAAATTCGGCAACAAAAAGTTCATTTTATCAAGGAGGAATCTTTATGCTTATCGTTACTACCGAAAACATCCCCGGTAAAAGCTATCAGGTGCTCGGCTTTGTTAAGGGAAGCACTATACAGTCCAAGCACATCGGAAAAGATATCGGAGCCGGCCTCAAGAACCTTGTCGGCGGAGAGATCAAGGGTTATGTTGAGATGATGGATGAATCCCGCAGGATCGCTACGGAAAGAATGGTCGCGGAAGCTGCCAATCTCGGAGCGGATGCTATTGTTGCGACCAGATTTGCGACCTCTTCGATCATGCAGAGCGCAGCTGAGGTCATGGCTTACGGGACAGCCGTTAAGTTTGTCTGAGAAATGATCCCAAGAGCTGCTGCCGGATAAGCGGCTCTTGACACAGAAGCGGGTATCCCTTTATCGGGGATACCCGCTTTTTTCATATTACGCCGGGAGCGGCAGAAAGGCGAAGATACGGCATCAGCCTTTTTCTTTTATCGCGCCGGAGCGGTATGCTGCCAGCAGTTCTCTAAGATCGTTGATGCGGTCAAGGATCTCCTTGCCCTTATCGGTGTCGGAGATATTGGCTCTGCGGTCCAGCTTCTCGACAAGATGTATCGTCGGGGTGTGTTCGCTCTCGCCGGCGATAAAGGGCTTGTGCTCTGCGAGATTAAGGCTGTGAGAATCGTAGATAAGTGTATACCCGGCGATGCCTGTTGTAGACTGATAGGCCTTGGAAATGCCGCCGTCGATGATGAACAGCCTGCCGCCGGCCTTGACGGGGCTCTCGCCGTCCTTGATCTTTACGGGAACGTGCCCGTTGATGATATGCCCTCTGGCAGGGTCGAGCCCGAACATCTCAAGTATCCTGCCGCAGACCTCTGCGCTCTCGGAATATCTGTAATAGGCATTGTATCTCTCCTCGTGAAGAGCCTTTTCGGAGAGATAGCTGCGCTCGAAGAAGGCCATTTTATCCTTGCCGTAAAGGGGAGAGCAGGGGCCGCTCCAGAGATACCACATATAATCCACGGCATATCTCTTTTCGGGGCAGTCATGGAGAAAATAGGCCTCGTTGGCGATCTGATCCAGCTTATCCAGCAGAGCCTTGCCGCTGTATTTTTCTCCGGCTATCTCGGCGGCCTGCCAGCTGCCGTCCTCATTCATGGGGATACATCCGTGGAAAAGCAGATTGCCGTTGATCGTCTTATACATAGAGCCCTTGGAGTAAAGAAAATGGATATGAGACCCCAGCTTTTCCGAGTGCATAAAGGAATTAGCCAAAACAGACATAAGCTCTGCCTCGCCTTCGGAGAGGCGCAGAGGGTCTGCGGGATCGACTGTCGGGAAAGCAGTATCCAGCAGGGGATATACCTTTCCACCGATAGCGACAGTTCCGTTTTTGAAATCTACCTGACGGAAAACATCTCTGTCGTTCATGCCCCATTCCGGGTGCCGCTCTATGAGCTGACCCTCCAGCTTCAATTGTATTACGGTTATCGCCTTGTGCATTTTTGCGACCAGCTTGGAATCCACAGGGTCGTAGATATTGTCGTCGAGGGTATGCGGCATAAAGAGCAGGCAGGGGTCGTCCTTGTAGACCTCGCCGGCAAAGACCGCCAGCGCCCGGAGATTGAGGCCGTAGCCGTCCTCGAGGACATCGAAGTTATTGTATCTCATAGATATGCGGATGACATTGGCGACAAGGGCAAGGTTGCCGGCGGCGGCGCCCATCCAGCTTATATCGTGGTTGCCCCACTGTATGTCAATATCATGCATCTTCATAAGCTCATCCATGATGATATCGGCTCTGGGGCCTCTGTCGTAGATATCTCCGATTATATGCAGGCAGTCGATGGTGAGTGCGCGGATGAGCCGGCAGATAGAGCGGATAAAGTGGTCAGCTATCCCGGTATCGAGGACAGTGGAGATTATCTCGTCGTAGTAGTATTCTTTATTCACGTCGTCGGTGACATTCAGGAGCTCATCGAGGATATAGACCATATCGGCAGGGATAGATTTGCGGACCCGTGAGCGGGTATATTTAGCCGAGACCGTTTCACAGACGAGTATCAGGCGGTAGATGGTCAGCCTGCGCCATTCGTCGTTGAGAAGGCCGTTCTTGCCCATACGCTTGAACTCTCTTTCAGGGTAATAGATCAGTGTCGCGAGAGCTTCGCGCTCGGTCGAGGATACAGCTTTGCCGAGAGTCAGGTCGATCTTATGTCTTATGACGCCGGAGGCACTTTTCAGAAGATGCAGGAAAGCCTCATACTCTCCGTGCATATCGCTGAAAAAATATTCTGTCCCTTTCGGCAGGCTTCTTATAGCGGAGAGATTGACGATCTCGGTAGCGGCTCTGTCGATATTGGGAAACTCTTTAGCCAACAGTTGCAGATATTTTTTATCCACTGAACATCACTCTTTCGTCTCAATGCTTTCGGCAGGCTCCTGCCCTTATATCTATAATACCACATCCCTCCGGTAGTTTCAAGCTAATTGTTGCCTTAATTCTCAACGCCGAAATGCGTTCCGGTATTGGGCGCAATATTGCCCGCTTTGTGCGGCGCAGTACTTGTTATGTGACCCCGTCGCTATCAACGTCCCGCCCCTCTAAATGAGAGATGCCGCTGAACCTTCCGGCATCGTCGCAGGGCGTACAGACGACCCACCAATGACAGCAAGCGACCACCGGGAGCGCCGCGGTTCGGCGCTAAAAAGCCCCCGAATTCAGGCGTGAGCTGATGTGAAGTTTTTGCACTTGGTCTGGGCGGGGCAACACCCTTTACAAAACGTCCCGCCCCTCTAAAGGAGAGGCGGCGCTGAACCTTCCGGCAGCGTCACAGGCCGTACAGACGACAAATAAACGACAGCTAGCACCCGAAGGGGCTCGGGGGCGACCGGAAAGCCCCCGAACCTAAGCGTGAGCTGATGTGAAGTTTTTGCACTTGGTTTGGGCGGGGCAACACCCTTTACAAAACGTTCCGCCCCTCTAAAGGAAAGACGCCGCTGAACCTCCCGGCAGCGTCGCAGGGCGTAATGACGACCCACCAACGACAGCAAGCGACCACCGGGAGCGCCGCGTTTCGGCGCTAAAAAACGGAAAATCGCTTCGCTCTTTCCTGTGTCAGCGGGCTAAAAGGTTTGTCGGCGCGGCATTTTTGTTTGTTCTCGCTGCGTTGTGTGGGAGAATGTCGTTGTTGCCCTTTTATTCCTTCTGCCGCGCCTTGCCGGAACTGCGTTCCGGTATGGGGCGCTGCCCCAAACATATTTCTGCAAAAGCCCGAAATATCGAGGCTTTTACGGTGCTGTGTCAATAGGTGTGTCAATTATGCTGTTGAAATAGCTGTCTATAC